>VOFH01000967.1_pt1 | contig 226000 bp, 219 predicted proteins | sample 5384091 | NCBI WGS metagenome assembly VOFH01 (sample SAMN12384727, study PRJNA508395) | human gut metagenome | isolation source: healthy gut G | host: Homo sapiens | reverse complement strand
TGATAAACAACTGCTGCATGGTGCGCCCCTTTCCCCCTATGCTTTTTACCGCCCGGTCACCCCGCAGGACCTTGCCATCCAGACAGATCCGGCCAGCAAGTGGTATGACCTGGTGTTGGATGGCAAGCTGATTGAAGAAAACTTGCACACCAGCGGAAAGGACCGCACCTGGTTGAACACCCAGCTTTCCCGCGCGGGCATCGGCCAGTTGAGCGAAACGTTTTATGCTGCCTGTGATAATCAGGACAACTTTTTTGCCTGCCGCGGAGAATAAATACAGAAAAAATGACAGCAAAAAGGGGCCGGTGTTACCCGACCCCCTTGCGGTTTAGGAATTCAATTATTTGAAGTAACGGTCCAGCAGACCCTGCATGCCGCGGCCATGGCGGGCTTCGTCCTTTGCCATTTCATGCACGGTGTCATGGATGGCATCCAGATTCAGAGCCTTTGCCTTCTTGGCCAGCTCCATCTTGCCTGCGCAGGCACCAGACTCGGCGTCAACACGCATCTGCAGGTTCTTTTTGGTGCTGTCGGTCAGGACCTCGCCCAGCAGTTCTGCGAACTTGGAAGCATGCTCAGCTTCCTCAAAGGCGTAACGCTTCCAAGCTTCGGCGATTTCCGGGTAGCCTTCACGGTCGGCAACGCGGCTCATGGCCAGGTACATGCCAACTTCGCTGCACTCGCCGTTGAAGTTCTCGCGCAGGCCCTGGATGATATCTTCCGGAGCGTCCTTGGCGATACCGACAACATGCTCGGTCACATAGGAATTATCGGTCTTTTCGATGAACTTGGAAGCGGGAGCCTTGCAGACGGGGCAGAAATCGGGGATGGAGCCCTCAGCAATGTAGCCGCAGACAGTGCAAACATACTTTTTCATAAGAAATACCTCCGAATCAAAATAATGGTTTGTTCTTGGTTTTTAGTTTTATGAGCCGCACAAGGCGTTCACTTTTTTGAACTCGTTCCCTGTGCTATGGTTATATTATAGCCGCAGAAATGTGAAATGTCAACACTTTTTTAAAAATTTTTAAGACACTATCTTAAAATGTAATTTTGCTTTCCGCTTTGCTCTTCGGCGGAATAATTCTCTTGACAGCGGGAAAGATCAGGCGCGATACCATATAGGTGCAGGAACCAACGATAAGACCTGCTATCAGCAGCATCGGCGCATAGGTGATTGCCATTTTGTCTGAAAGCAGCGCTGCAGCCCCCAGCAGCTGGCCGCAGTTGTGCGCCAGTGCCCCGCTGACCGAAAAAATGTAGCCTGTGATGGTGAATGGCAATGCCAGAAGCAGGCAGAACACAGCCAGAGAAAGCGCGCCCCCGCACAGCGAAAGAAACCCGGCTGTAACGCCGCGGGTAAGCAACGCAAACAACGCCTTGAGCAGCACAAGATAAAGCGCCGAACGGCGGTTCAAAAACAAAACGGCGTACATGACAACAATATTGGAAAGCCCCAGCTTCATGGCGGGCATCAGGCCAAAAAACGGGGTAAGCATGGATTCCAAAAAAGAGAGCGCCATGGAAAGGGCAAACAGCATGCCAAGCAGGGCGGTTTGTCTGGCTTTGTAGTTCTGCAAGGGGGATTCCTCCATTATTTTATGGCAATATCGCATAATTCTAAGTGCCGATACGGCGAGCGAGGTGCGGCAGATGCCAAGCCAAAAGCGCAGATAATACTGGATGCTGCAAAAGGTGAGCGCCGCCAGTGGCGGAAACAGCGAACCGAAGCAGGGGCAGCGGTCGCAGAGTGCGAGGGGCTTTTGCCCCCGAAGCACGATGCGGGTACCGCAACCCGACATTATCGAGCATTTTGGCAACGCAGCTGCCGTGCCGCAGCTGCCGGAGCGGTGCTTAAGCCGCAAGGCGGGAATTGTGAGGTGTTGCCTTATAAGTTACATGGATTCTGTATTTCAAAGTGTAAGGTGGCGGGCGGAGTTTGTCAAGCGCCGGTATTTTTGCGCAAAATTGTGGATGTGAAAGTGTGTGAGATTTACCCTGCGGGACTTGAAAAAACAGGTGTAAATCGTGTATCCTATATAAGTACATTATTTTGGTGTACTATAGTAGGTGATCTAAATTCCCAGAGGGCCAAAGAGATAAATTTGAACCCCGAACCAACAAAGGAGAACTATATTATGAAAAAATTGATTTCTGCCTTGGCGGCAGCCGTTTTGTTTGCCACCCTGCTGGCTGGCTGCGGCAGCGGCGCTTCTTCCTGCCAGTGCTTCTTCGGAAGCTGCCAGCAGCACGGCTTCTGAGGCAGCCAGCACCGATGCTTCCTCCACCGAGGAAGTCACTGCCAGCGTGGATTTGGGCGCCATCGTGACCGCCATTGAGGCTGTGAACGAAGTGCCCAATGCCCGTGCCATCGATGACTTCTCCATGGAGAACGAGATGAACCTGACCCCGGATAACATTGTTGCTTTCCAGGGCGATGTGACCAACGACCAGGCAGACTGTGCTCTGGTATTCGCCGCCCAAGTCAAAGATGGCACCGCTGACGCCGTGAAAGCTGAACTGGAAGCCTATAAGGAATCAATGAGCAGCACGCTGTATGCTGACTTTGCTGATAAAGTTGCCAAGGCACAGGATGCACGCATTGTGGTAAAAGGCAATGTTGTGGTCATGGTCATTGCCGGTGTGAATGGCCCGGATTATTCCGCAATCGACACCGCCATTGACGGGGCACTTGCCTGATAGCACAAACCGATACCAAACAGGCCGCGCCCCAACAGGCTGCGGCCTTGTTTTTTTGGTGGGCTGTTCCCCACACTCCCTGAACCAAGAGAGGAGGAACCGCTGTGAATTTTAACAGCGTTGTCTTTTTATTCTGTTTTATGCCGCTGGCGCTGGGGCTGTATTACCTTGTGCCGGGCAGGGTCAAAAATGCGGTGCTGCTGGTGGAAAGCCTGCTGTTTTTCTGCTGGGGCGGTATCACATGGCTGCCGCTGGCCGTGGGCATGGTTGCCATCAACTATGCGGCGGGGCTTCTGCTTGCCAGCCTGCCCGCCGGGGGCAAGCGAAAAATCGTGCTGATTGCTGCCATTGTGCTGACGGCAGCGGCGCTGGTCTACTGCAAATACACGAACTTTTTGCTGGATACGCTCAACGTTATCGCTTCCACCGGGTTTGCCAAGCTGAGTTTTTTGGATGTTTTGCCACTGGGCATCAGCTATTATACGTTTAAGCTCATCAGTTATACTGCGGATGTGTATACCGGCAAGGTAAAAGCGGAACGCAGCCCGGTGGTCTTTGCGGTATATGTTCTGATGTACCCGCAGCTGATCGTTGGCCCGATCGTGAAATACCGGGATATGGCGGATGTCCTACACCAGACACAGGGACGCTGCACCCTGCAAAAAGCGCAGGATGGTGCTGAAATGTTTGTGTTCGGCCTTGCCAAAAAAGGTGATTTTGGCGGATTCCATTGCGGCGCTCTGGCAGGATATCATCGGAACGGACGGCATTGGGCTGGCGAACGCTTCCCTGCCGCTGGCATGGCTGGGCATTATTGCGTACTCTTTGCAGCTGTACTTTGACTTTGCGGGTTACTCGGAGATGAGCAACGGCCTGAGCCTGATGATGGGCTTTGAATGCCCGGCGAACTTTAACCTGCCGTACATTTCAGGCAGTATTACCGAATTCTGGCGGCGGTGGCACATCAGCCTTTCCGGCTGGTTCCGGGATTACATTTATATCCCGCTGGGCGGCAACCGCTGCAGTGCCGGGCGCCAGATGCTGAACATGCTGGCCGTCTGGGCGCTGACCGGCATCTGGCATGGTGCGAACTGGAACTTTATCTGCTGGGGCCTTTACTATTTCGTGCTGCTTGTCATCGAAAAGAACTTTTTGATGAAGTACCTGAAAAAAGGCAAGGTCTGGCCACACATTTACACATTGTTCCTGGTGGTACTGGGCTGGGGGCTGTTCACCTGCAACGCCCCCGGTGCACCGCTGGGGCTGCTGCTCAGCCGGTTGTTCATCCCGCAGGGCGGCGTTTCGGCGCTGTATTTCCTGCGCAATTATGCGGTGCTGCTGGTTGTGTGCTGCGTTTGCTCCACCCAACTGCCGGGGCGGTTCTGGCAGTGCTGCAAAGGCAAAGCCCCGCTACGGGCAGCGCTTTGCGGCGTCTGCTTTGTTCTGTGCACGGCGTATGTGGTAGCAGCAACGGGTTCCACCGCACTGTATGCAAACTTTTAAGGGGAGGGATGGCTTTATGGAAAAATATGTTCACCGCAGATCCGACCGTCATCTGCCGCCAGCTTCCCTGATTGTTTTTGCCGCCTTGCTGTGCGGGTTTGCACTGGTCAACCTGTTCTGGCCCAAGCGCGAGAACTCAGAGCTGGAAAACCGCAAACTGGCGCAAATGCCAGTGTTCAGCGTAAAAACTTTGCTGAACGGCAAATGGCAGGATGATTTTTCCACCTATCTGCAGGACCAGGTTGCCCTGCGCGATGGGTGGATCAACCTGGAAAGCGCCGTCAATGCCCTCGCGTTTGGCAAAACGGAGGAAAGCGGCATCCTAAACGGCAAAGATGGCTGGATGTTCACCAAGCTGTTTACCGTCAGTACGGATACTGAGAAGCAGCTGGGGAAAAATATCAGTGCCGTCACAAACTTTGCCCAGCGCTACCCCGGCCGGGTCACTTTTTTGCTGGCACCTTCGGCCAGCGATATCTACCCGGAAATGCTGCCGGCCAATGCCCCCATGGTGGACGAAGATGCCATGCTGGATGACATTTTTGCCCAAGTGCAGGCCAGCGGGGCGGATGTGATCGATATGCGCGACGATTACCGCGCCAATAAGGACCAGTATCTGTACTTTAAGACCGACCACCACTGGACACCGGATGGTGCTTACCGCGCTTACCAGCAGTTCTGCACGCTGAAGGGCCTGACGCCTTTTGACCGTGACGCCCATGAGTCGATCACGGTGACGGATTTCCAAGGCACCCACTATTCGGCCACACGGCTGTGGAACGTGGAGAACGACGAGATCACCTACTACCCGCTGAAAAACGAGATGACCATTTACCGCATCACCGGCGAGGCCTCCTATGAGCCGGAGACCACTGAGAACCTCATCAACACGATGAAGTTCAACACACGGGACAAGTACGCCGCATTTTTGGATGGCAACAACGGTTACTCGGTGATTGAGGGCAACGGGACGGGCAGCATCCTGGTGGTAAAGGACAGCTATGCCAACAGCTTTATCCCCTACCTGACGGCGAATTATGCGAAAATTGGCGTGGTGGATTTCCGCAACTTTAAGTATGGGCTGGACTCCACCATTGAGCAGGAAGGCTACGATGAAGTGCTGATCTTGTACAACTTCCAGACTTTTATCGCCGATTCCAACCTGATTTATATCTCCCGTCCCAGCACCTTGCAGTAAATTATAACGACACACGGCCTTTCCTTTTGCGGTTTGCAAAGGGAAAGGCCGTTTTTTATTGCATCGTTATTCCCACAAAATTTGCAGAGTGGGTGTTTTAGGTGCTGCGTTGGGGCCGTAGACGCATTGCTGCCAGAAGCTAAAGTGGAAAAGGTCACTGGCGGCGGTGGCTTTGGTTAAAACTGCAAAAGAGGTTTGCAGATCGGCTTCCAGGGCCTTGCGCAGGGCAGCTTCGTCTGCCGGGGCGGCCAGGCTGCGCAGGTCAGCACCGTGCAGGTGGAGCTGGACCGTACTGCCGTAGGCGGTCACCTCGGCGCGGGCGGTGCAGGCGGCGGTGTCGGCGGCGTAAGTGGTTTCCAGGTGGGTGGTCTGCCCGGCCAGGAACGCAGCCAGCTGGGCCGTCAGGCCTGTACAGCGGCGGGGTGCGGCCTTTTCCTTTTGAGCCAGCAGGGTGAAGTCATACCCGCCGCCTTGCGGTAAGGCCGGGACGGCGCAGCCCGCGTGCTGGGTGAAAAGCTGCTGCAGGCCGCAGTGGACTTTGTAGCGGTCCTCGATGGCCTGCATCCGCTCATATAAGCCTTTGGCATCCTGCTGCCAATCGTGGTCGGCGCTGTCCAGAAGAAAGACCGAAAGTTCCGGTGCAGGCTGGGCGCGGTCGTAGAGTAACAGGCCGATCTCCTGCGCTTGTTCCCAGTCAGCCCCGACAGGCAGGGCGGCGGCTTCCAGCAGACCGTAGTAGACGGTGCCCGGCAGGGTCGCAGCGGCGTTTTCCAGCGCCTGGGCCGGGGTGGGTGCGGCGGCGCTGGCGGTTTTAAAGGCAGACTCGCCCTCCGGGGCGTTCTGGTCGGCCAGCAGCAGGCAAACAGAATAGTGTTCACCCTGCTGTGCAAAAAAGACGGCGCGGACGATTTCCCGCTTGGAAAGCGGCTGGCCGCCACAGCCGCAAAGCAGCAGGCTGCAAAGCAACACCATCAGGAGCAGCGCCGGAATTTTTGGCACAGCCATGCCGCAGCACCCCCGATCCAGGCAAGAAGTACAAAGCCCCAGGTGAACGCACTGCGCCAGCGCAGGGCGGCGTCCACATCCAGCCTGCGCAACAACAGGCAGACCGTAGGCAGTAACAGCAGGTACACGCAGAACGGCCCCAAGTTGGCGGCGGCATTCTCCTGCCGGGCCTCACCGCCCAGCAGGCGCGTCATGGCGTAAAAGTAGAGCGCCAGCTTGACCGTAACGGCCATAACCCACAAAATCAATTGAAGCCATTCCATCCGCGTAAAGACCGAGAGTGCCCCGCAGCGGGCGGCGGCGTGGAGCGGGTCGGCCCGCAGGGGCATGGCCGCGCCGTAAAACAGCTCCAGCATCGCGTGGATGGTCACATCAAAGCCAAGGGCGACACCGGCCAGCCACAGCAACGTGTGGCGGCCGCGCTTTTGCGGTTCCGGCCAGAGGGCGGGCAGTAGATATTCCGGGTATAGTGTCAGCTGGTCGCGGGCGGCGTCGGCGAAATCCGGCCAGATCAGCGCGGCATTTTGCAGGTTGGTGATGTGCAGCCGCGGAAAGACCGACAACAGCATTCCCGCCGTGGCGATGCAGAGCAGGCACAGCACCACGTAGGCCGTCTGCGAAATAGCCGAGACGCGGCGCAGGTAGAGAATTGGCAGCAGCACCAGCAGGCAGAGTGCCAGCTGGGTGACGGCACCGGGATATAACCGCTGCGTGAGGTTCCACAGGCGCAGCAGTTCCAGCACCGAGGTGCCCGCCAGCAGCAGGGCAAACAGCAGGCGCAATAGCGGCGTAGCCCCCTGCCGCCAGCTGACGGCAAACAGTGCGCCTACTGCGGCCAGCACCGGCGCGCAAACCAGTGCGGCCGCCGCCCCGGCGCGGCACCAGTAGGCCGTTTGGCTGCGCAGCAGCACGTTGACCAGCACCCCCACCAGCAGCGCGGCGTACAGGCTGGGATGTTCACATTTCATGGCGGCCGATCACCTCCCCGGCTTTGGCCAGCTCGGACCAGATACTGCGCACAAAACCGTCCCGGACGCTGGCTTTGCCCGGGGGCATCAGCGGGTAGAGATAGTCGTACCCGAAGGGCTCGCTGCCGCAGGCCATAGCTAAGATCATCAGCGCGGCGCAGGTCAGCCCCAGCACGCCGAACAGCCCGGCCAGCAGGATGACGCAGAAGCGAAACAAAATGCTTTGCTCGTACAGAGAAGGCACAGCCAGCGTGGCGATAGTGGCGGCCGCCGCCATGGTAAGCACCGGCACACTGACGATGCCGGCATTGACGGCTGTCTCGCCAATAATGAGTGCGCCCACAATACTGACCGTGTGGCTGATGGATTGAGGCGCACGCAGACCCGCCTCTCGGACGATTTCCAGCAGCAAGGTCACCGCCAACATTTCCAGCATCGGCGGCAAGGGTGTCTGGGCTTCGGCCTGGGCAAGTTTCGTCAACAGCTGCACGGGGATGATCTCCGGTGCAAAGGCCACCGCCATTACGTACAGTCCAGGGCCGAACACCGACAGAAGGAATGCCAGATATTTTAAAAGCCGGATCAGCCCCGCGAAGACCGCGCCCGAGGCGTAGTCGTCCAGGCACTCGAAATGCTCGGCAAAAAAGCTGGGCACCACCATAGCGTAGGGGCAGCCTGCCACCAGCACCACGGCTTTGCCCTCGCACAGGCGTGCGCAGGCGGTGGCGGGGCGCTCGGTGTAGGCGGCGGCCGGGAACAGGTTGAGTTTATCCTGCTTTAAAAAGGAGGCAAAGTAAGCACTGTCCAAAAGCACGGGCAGTTCGATTTTTTCCAGACGGTCCCGAAGGGCATGAATGGTTTCAGACGGGGCCAGGGCGCTGTCATAGCACAGGCAGTATTCGGTCTTGGCGCGGGTATGGGCGGTGGCAATTTCCGCCACCAGCGTGCCAGAACGGAACTGGCGGCGCAGCAGGGATACGTTATTGCGCAACAGTTCGGTGAATGCCTCCTGCGAGCCGCGCATGTTGCCCTCACCGCTGGGGGTGCTGATGCTGCGCTGGGGCATTTCCTGGGTGGAGAACACAACTGCCTGGTCACAGTCATCAATAAGCAGCAGTGACATGCCGTTGGCCAGCAGTTCCCCGATCTCTTCTATATCCGAGGCTGGCTGCGGCTCAGCGGGGATAAGGCTTTGCTTAAGCAGATAGTCGCACAGCCCCGGCCCGCCGCCGAAAAAGGCCGGGTCGCGATCCAGCATATCAAGGGCTAACCGGCAGAGTTTTTCCGGCGAGGAAATTCCTGTAAACATAATGATGGCGCAGCGGATGCCGCCCACCGAGAGCTTTTTGGTATAGAAATCGTCCGAGCCGCCAAATCTATCTTGCAGAACCGCAAGATTTTGGGTCAGGGCCCGGCACAAGGCTGGTTTTTGCATGGCGTTCCCTCCTGCCCTTTAGTCTTGCCCGGCGTTTGGGATTTTATGAGGGGGGTCCGCTATGCTTGCCAGCGTTTTTCGCACTGTCATTGTTTATGTTGCCGTTATCACCGCCATGCGGCTGATGGGCAAGCGGCAGCTGGGGGAATTGCAGCCCGCCGAGCTGGTGACCACCTTTCTCATCTCCAATGTAGCGTCCATCTGCATCGATGAGCCGGATTTGCCGCTGGCGGCCAGCATCGTGCCGATTTTTTTGCTTACAGCGCTGGAGATTTTGAACTCTACTCTGGCCTGGTTCTGTCCCCGGTATGCGCGGCTGCTGTTCGGCAAGCCGATCACCGTCATTGTGCGGGGTGAAATTCGGCAGCAGGCATTGCAGGAGCTGCGCATCACGGCGTCCGACTTGATGGAAGCACTGCGGGGCAAGGAGTACTTTTCCCCCGCCGAACTGTTATGGGCCACGGTGGAGCCAAACGGCAGTATCAGCACCGCACCGGTGCCTCAAAACAGCGAAGCCCCGCCCATGCTGCCGCTGCTGCTGGAAGGCACGGTTTACCGGGAGAACCTCGCCTTTTTTGGCGTGGATGAGCCTTGGCTGGATGACCGCCTTGCCGAAAAGCAGCTGACCCGGCCACAGGTGTTGCTGCTGCTTTATAATGGCAAAGACCTGCTGATCGTGCCCCGGCAAAACACAAAAGGGCCGCCCCCGAAGGGGCGGCCCGGAAAGGACGCGGTATGAGTCGAAACCGATATGCGGTGATCCTGTTGGTAGTGCTGGCGCTGACTTTATGGCTGGCGGGGCGGTACGTGAACCGCACCACGGCCACCCTTTGCAATGAGCTGCAAACCGCCTGCACCCTGGCCGAGACCGGCCAAATGCCGCAGGCACAGCAAGCTTACCGAGCGGCTGCGGATAACGCTGCCCAGGCCAGCAAGGTGCTGGGGATGCTGGTGCGGCGCAATCTCATCGACCAGATGAACCAAACCTTAAGCCTGCTGCCCGGCTGTGCCAAAGAAGAGAACCTTACGGACCTCACCCTAGAGACGGACCGGGCCTGTTGCCAGCTGCAACAGATACAGCAATCATTTTTCGGCAGTTTTTGATCGGCTGTCCAGCATGTCCTTCAATTCTTCCATAAAGGTGTTGACGTCGCTGAACTGGCGGTAGACGGAGGCGAAGCGCACATAGGCGACATCATCCATCTGCTTGAGCTCCTGCATAGCCAGATCGCCGATATGGATGGAAGAGACTTCGCGGTCATAGGAGTTGAGCAACAGCTGCTCGATCCGGCTGACAGCGTCGTCCAACTGCTGGTAGCTGACGGGGCGCTTTTCGCAGGCGCGCAGCATACCGTTCAGCAGCTTCTGGCGGTCAAATACCTCACGGGAGTGGTCTTTCTTGACGACCATCAGGGGCACCGTCTCGACGATCTCGTAGGTCGTAAAGCGCTTTTTGCAGTTCAGACATTCGCGGCGGCGGCGGATCTTTTCACCGTCCTCAGTCGGGCGGGAGTCAATAACTTTGGAATCCACTTCCCCACAATACGGGCATTTCATAGCTGTCTCCTTACTTGTACAGGGTCATCAGGCTTCCTTTTTGGCGGCCTTTTTCTTGGACTTCCAGTCGACCCACAGCGGCGTAGCGATGCAGATCGTGCTGTACACACCACTGACCATGCCGAACAGCAGCGGGAACGCGAAGGTGTAGATGCTGTCCAGACGGTAGATGACGGACACAACGCAGACGACACCCAGCGCCAGGCAGGTGGTGATGGAGGTCATCAACGAACGGGAGAAGCTCTGGTTGACGGACAGGTTGACCAGCTCGGCCAGGCCCATCTGCTTTTTGCTGTACAGGGCACTGTTCTCGCGGATACGGTCGTAGATAACGACGGTATCGTTGATGGAGTAGCCCAGGATGGTCAGCACGGCAGCGATGAAGTTGCCGTTCAGAGGAATACGCAGGATGACAAAGACGCCGAAGACGACGAACATATCATGCAGCAGGGCCACGATGGCGGTGGAACCAGCCTTGAGACCGCCGATCTTGCGGAAGCGGAAGGCCACGTAAGCCAGGATCAGCACGCAGGCGGCGACCAGGGCGACCAGGCTCTTGAACAGGAACTCCTTACCGATGGTGGCGTTGACATTGCTGACCTCGTTCTGCTCGAAGTTGTTTTCGGGGTGAGCTTCGTTGATGGCGGTCAGCATATCGTCCAGCTGCTCGGTGGTCAGGGTCTGGCTGCCCGGCAGGGTCACGGTCAAGGTCTGGTTGCCGGAAATGTCGGAGCCGGTCTGGAGGGTCAGGTCGCTCTGGCCCAGCTGGCTGCCGATCTCGCTCTTCAGGCTGGGCAGATCAACGTCGCCCTCATAGCTCAGGGTGACCATGGAGCCGCCCTTGAACTCGACGTCCATCTTGACGCCGAACACGGCGCAGAAGACGAGGACGATAGCGATCAGTGCGCAGGAGAAGGTGTAGAACTTCTTGCGGTTGCCGATGAAGTTGATGTGCGGGGTCTTGTACTCAGCAGTGCCATCCTTCTTGCCGCCGTACAACCAGGGGTTGCGCAGGGCCTTGCAGTGGACGGCGCCGCGGATCATAACGCGGGTAGCCCAGACACCGAAGACGAAGTTGAGCAGCACGCTGGTGAGCAGTGTAAAGCCGAAGGAGTAGACAGTACCGGCGGTGGAGGGTCCGAACCAGAAGAAGATCGGGTTGAACACCTTAGCCCAGAAGCCGTCGGTGGGGCCGAAAGCGCCCATCAGGATAGCGGCGACGATGACGATGGTGACGTTGCCGTCGATGATGGGGGTCAGGCCCATCTTGAAGCCGCTCTTGACGGCGGCAGGCAGGGTCTTGTTTTTAGCGAGCTCTTCCTTGATACGCTCGGCGGTGATGACGTTGGCGTCAACGCCCATACCGATGCCCAGGATGATACCAGCGATGCCGGGCAGGGTCAGGGTAGAACCCGGGAACACAGTAAAGTAGCCGGAAACGACAGCCAGGGTAGCGACCACCTGGCCGAACAAAGAGATGGTAGCGATGGTACCGGGCAGACGGTAACGCACAATCATCATCACAGCGACGAGCGCAAAAGCGATGATGCCGGCCAGAACCATGACCTCCAGACTCTTAGCGCCCAAGGACGGGCTGATAGTGGAGTAGCTCTCGGCAGACAGGGCGAAAGGCAGTGCGCCGGAATTGATCTGGTTGGCCAGCGCGGAAGCGCTGTCCTGATCAAAGTTGCCCTTGATGATGGCCTCGCCGCCGGTAATGGCCTCGTCGACTGTGGCGGTGGAGATGTTGTTGTCATCCAGCCAGATGGAGATCGTGCCGTTGTTGGCGGCTTGCTCGGTGGTAGCATCGGCAAAAGCAGCAGCACCAGCGGAATTGAACTTCAGCTGGACGACCCAGCCCTCCGTCTCGTTATACGCGGCATTGGCGGAAGTCACGTCGTCACCGCTGAGGATTTCTTCCCCATCTGCGGTGGAACCCTTGCGGAACACCATCTTAGCGGTGGTGCCGATCTCATCGATAGCCGTCTGCGGGTTGAAATCAGCCTCGCCGGTCTTCCATGGGAAACGGACGATGATACGATCCTTGTTACTGTCAACATAGCTCTCGTAGTCCGTAATGCCCAGGCCGACCAGACGGTCCTCGATAACGGTTTTTGCCGCCGTCATCTGTTCGGGGGTGGAATCCACATCACCGGCGGGCATAAAGGTAACATCGACACCGCCGCGGATATCGATACCGAAGCGGATATCCGAAGCACCCTTGATGTAGATGTTCTTAGTGTCGCCGTACTGATAGCTTACGCCGAAGATCGCAGTCAGGGAAAACACCACGATCAGAATTGCCACGACAAACAGCGGCCATGACTTCCCTTTCTTGTTCATAGAAACCTCCAAAAATATGCCCGCGCCTGCGAGCGGGATAGATTTATGCGCCGGAATTACTGCTGATCCGCCAGCAGCTTTTCGACGACCGCCAGACGTACACAGACGCACAGCAGAGCCGATGCAGTCTCGACTTCGTCAAGGCTGGGATAGGTCGGCGCAATGCGCAGGTGAGAGTCCTCGGGGTCCTTGTGGTAGGGGTAAGCGGAGCCTGCCCCGGTCAGCGTGAGGCCGCAGTCTTTGCACAGCTGGGCAACGCGCTTGGCACAGCCCGGCATAACGTACAGGCTGATGAAGTAACCGCCCTTGGGGTTGGTCCAGTGGGCAATGTTGCCGCAGGGGGTCAGCTCGGTGGCAAAAGCGGTCTTGACGGCGTCAAAGCAAGGCACCAGGCGGCGGCGATGCTTGGCCATGTGGGCGAGTACGCCCGCTTTGTTCTTAAGGAAGCGGACATGGCGCAGCTGGTTCATCTTATCATAGCTGATGATCATGGTAGAGAAGCGCTTGCACATGTACTTCATCGAGTTCTCACTGCAGGCGATGGCAGAGACACCGGCACCAGGGAAAGTGATCTTGCTGGTGGAAGTGAACATGAAGACGCGATCCTCATTGCCGTACTTCTTGGCCTCTTTCAGCAGCACAGGGGTCTCGATGATTTCATCGGTCAAGTGGTGCACGATGTAGGCCTCGTCCCAGAAGATCTTGAAATCCGGGGCAGCGGTCTTGAGTGCGGCAAAGCGGCGAATGGTCTCATCGCTGTAAGTGTAGCCATCTGGGTTGGAGTACTGCGGCACGCACCAGATGCCTTTGATGGTATCATCCTCAGCCACGAGCTTCTCGATCATGTCCATATCGGGGCCGTCTGGGCTCATAGGGACGCTGATGAGGTCAAAGCCCATTTCCTCGGTGATGGCGAAGTGGCGGTCATAGCCGGGCACCGGGCAGAGGAACTTGCGCTTCTCTACCTGGGACCAGGGGCACGGAGAATCCTGGAAGCCAAACATATAACCGATGGCTACCAGGTTGTACATCAGCTGCAGGCTGGAGTTGCCGCCTACAAAAACTTCCGCGGGCTTTACGCCAAACACATCGGCAAACAGTTCGCGAGCCTCCTGCAGGCCTTCCAATTCGCCATAATTGCGGGCGTCGAAGCCGTCATCGGTGGTATAGTCGTCCATCTTCAGCAGATCCATCGCCAGATCCATCTGGTGAGGGCCGGGCTTACCGCGGGCCATGTTGAGTTTCAGGCCCATGTCCTGAAACTTCTTGTACTGTGCTTCCAGCGCAGCTTTCTCTGCGGTCAGCTCGTCACGATTCATTGACAGGTAATCAGCCATAATCAAAGTCCCCCTATATCATTTTCCCACACGCTGTATCCCCTCTATTTTGATACAGCACATGCGTACATTACATTATATACGGTTTTGAGCAAAAGAACAAGCGTTTTTGCCGCATTTTTGCCCGCAAAACGCAAATAGTGTACCAAAAAGCGGGATTAACACCTGCACGCGGCCATCCAGATCCAGCGGATGGATCTCAGTGAAGGTCCGGTTGTTCCGCACCTTCTTTTCAATCAGCAGCTGGTTATCGGCAAAGGCAGCGATCTGCGGGGTATGGGTGATGCACAGCACCTGATGGCCGCTGGCGGTCTGTTTCAGCTTTTGGCCAATACGCCCGGCGGCAAGACCCGAAACACCGGTGTCGATCTCATCATAAATAACGGTCGAAATCGCATCTTTATCAGCCAAGGCGCTCTTGAACGCCAGCATGATACGGGAAAGCTCGCCGCCGGAAGCGATTTTAGCCAACGGCTTGGGCTCCTCGCCGGGGTTGGTAGAAATCAAAAATTCAATGTTATCCTGTCCTGCGGAAGCTAACGGGCCGCGCTGATGGCGCAGCACCATACGCACGCCGGGCATGTTCAAAAATTCCAGTGCTTCCCGCATTTGGCGGTTCATGCTGGTAAAAGCTTTCAGGCGAGCTTGGGTCAGCGTTTCCGCTGCGGCCTTGGTCTGGCGGTACAATTCCTGTTTGCGCTGGGTCAGCTCTGCAATGCGCTTGCCGGAGGACTGGTACCCTTCCAATTCTTCGGCCGCCTTATCCCGCCGAGTCAGCAGTTCTTCCACACTGGCACCGTAACGCTGTTTCATGCGGTAAATCTGGTCCAGCCGTTCTTCGATTTGATCCAGCTCCCCCCGGGTCAAAATCATAACCGTCCAGGCGGTCGGCGAGGTCGGTGGCCAGCTCCCGTGCACCGTAATACAAATCGCTCAGGCGCTCGCTGAGCGGTGCCAGGCTCTCATCCAGGCGAGCGCTTTCGGCCAGCTCATTGACCACACTGCCCAGCAGATCCGCTGCGCCCATCATTTCGCCGGAATCATCACCGGAAAGCGCCTGGTGCGCCGCCGTCAGACCATCCAGAATGCCCTGTGCGTGCATGATGACCTTGCGGCGCTCCATCAAACGTTCTTCCTCGCCTGCGGTCAGCGCAGCGGCATCAATGGTATCAATCTCTTCCGAAAGCTCTGCGATCCGGCGCTGCTTTTCTTCCTCGCTGGAAGTCAACGCATCCAGCGCGCGCTTTGCCGTGACAAGAGCGCGGTACAGCGCATGGTAAGCGGCATACTCTGCCCCATCCTGCGCGTACTGATCCAGCAGGGCCAGATGGGTTGCCGGGTTGGTCAGGCTGGTGCTGTCGTGCTGGCCATGGATGGTCAGCAGCCCGGCGGAAATATCCCGCACCACGCCGGCGGTAGCGGGCATACCGTTAATACGGCAGCTGCCTTTTCCGTCCGCGCTGATCTCGCGGTACAGCAGCAGGTCATCCTGGGCACCATAGCCGCATTTTTCCACCTGCTCCCGCACATGGGCCGGGATAGATTCAAACGTGGCCCAAATGCGTGCCTTGGGCGCACCGCTGCGCACCAGATCACGCGAGGTACGGTTGCCCAGAATGGCATTGATGGAATCGATCATGATAGATTTGCCGGCGCCGGTTTCGCCCGTCAGCACATTCAGGCCCGGGGTAAACTGTACTTCGGCTTTTTCAATCACGGCAACATTTTCAATTTTCAGCTCCGCAAGCATGGATGCTGCTCCCCCTCCGGCGGTTTAAGTGTGGCGTACCGTATAGCGCTGCAGCTGGCGGGTGATCTCAGCAGCGTTTTCCTCGGTGCGCATCAGGATAAAAAACGTATCATCACCGGAAAGTGTACCAACAACACCTTCCCAGGTTTGAGCGTCAAAAACTTCACAGGCGGCATTCGCCATGCCGGAAAAGCATTTGACCAGTACCATATGCCCAGCATAGTCCACCTTGAGCACAGACTCCCGAAAAATGGTTTCAAACCGGTTGGGTGAATGAGCCACCTTGCCGTTGCCGTTTGCCGGCATATAGCGGTAGCCGCCCTCCCCCGTTGCAGTTTTTACCAGGCGCAGTTCCCGGATATCACGCGATACCGTTGCCTGCGTTACATCAAAACCGGCACGGCGCAGATGTTCGAGAAGATCCTCCTGCCGGTCAATCGGATATTTTTCAATCAGGTCCAAAATTGCCTGATGGCGCGCACTTTTCATTGCAGAGTCATCTCCTCATCAATTTTGTTTCTATCGCACGGAACTGCTCGGTTTCGTCAAAGGTAATCAGCCCCAGCTGTTCCACTGCCGTGGTAATGGTCAAACTTTCGCCCGGCTGCAAATCACAGCGGGAATGGCTGTCCGCGCTGGCGTACACGCTGTCACGGTTGGTTGCTTCCGCCACCACCGTCAGGGTACGGCTGGCCGAAAACACCAACGGCACCGCGTGGATGCTGTGCGCACAGACCGGGGTAAGCACCATAACCGCCGCACAGGCATCCAGCACCGGCCCACCTGCGGAAAGCGAGTAAGCCGTGGAGCCCGTGGGTGTTGCGATGATCACCCCATCGCTGCGGTAGCGGCTGACAAAAGCGCCATCGCAGTAGACGGTATAATCCATGGGGTGCAGGCGGGAATTGCCGAACAGCACCACGTCGTTCATGGCAACCTGGTGCCAGTTATGGGCCGGGGCATCCGCGCGCAGCAGGTTGCGCGGCTCAATGGTATACCGCCCCGCAGCCAGGCGGGCCAGCTTTTCCGGCAGCTCTGCCACCTCGCAAGTAGCCAAAAAGCCAATGCGTCCCAGGTTGACACCCAGGACCGGCTTGCTTTGGGCAAGGCAGTCATGGGCGATGCGCAGCAGAGTGCCATCCCCGCCAATGGTGATAACCTGTTTTGCCTGGGCCAACGCCTGCTGCTGGGGCAGGAATACCGCCTTGGTATCCACCAATTCCCCAGCCAGCTCATCCGCCAGCAGGGCATGGATGCCGTGTTGATCCAGCAAAGCGATCACCTGACGGGTAACGGAAAAATCGGTATCTTTGATTCTGTTTGGAAAAAGAAAAACGGACAAGCTCTTTTCCCCTTTCCGGGTATGGTTTCAAAGTAACAGGAACGCAGCTTTTAAGGTTCAGTGCAGGTTGGGGGCTTTATCCAGCGCCGCGTGAGCGTTGGCAACCGTCTGTTCGATCAGGCCTTCGGGCAGCGGCTGCGGATTCTCGCTGTGCTGGACATACATCAAAAATTCAATGTTGCCCTCCGGCCCCTTAATGGGCGAAAAATCCAGTCCCGCCGGGGCAAAGTGGTTCGCCATGGCGTAACCCTGCGCCATATGTAGCACCTCGGCATGGGTAGCGGGTTCCCGCACAACGCCTTTTTTACCTACTTTTTCGCGTCCGGCTTCAAACTGGGGCTTCACCAGACAGACGCCGACGGCATCCGGCGTACAGATAGTATCCGCCACCGGGAAGATATGTTTGAGCGAGATAAAGGAAACATCCACGCTGAAAAACGCGATTTTGTCCCCCAGCATATCCGGGGTAACATTGCGGATATTTGTGCGCTCCATATTGACCACGCGCTCATCGGTGCGCAGGCTCCACGCCAGCTGGCCATAGCCCACATCCACGGCGTACACTTTGACTGCGCCATTTTTGAGCATACAGTCGGTAAAGCCGCCTGTCGATGCGCCAATATCCATGCAAACCTTGCCATCCGGCCGCATGGGGAACACCTGCATGGCTTTTTCCAGCTTGAGGCCGCCGCGGCTGACGTAACCGATATCATGGCCGCGCACTTCCACTTTGGCGTCCTCAGCAATCATTTCACCGGCTTTGTCCACTTTCTGCTCATTGACAAAGACAATACCGGACATGATCAGTGCTTTGGCGCGCTCCCGGCTTTGGGCATAGCCGTTTTGGCAAAGGTATTGATCCAGACGAATTTTCATTGATGAACAACCTTTCGGTTCACTTATTTCAGTTACGGGTCAACACGTCCTGGGCCAGAGTATGAGCATCCAAGCCCTGGTCCCGGCGTAGCTGCGGCACTGTGGCGTGCAGCAGATGGGTGTTATCTACCCCGCGCAGGATAAAGCGGCCCTGCCAACCTGCTGCCTGCAGGGCAGTGCAAAGCTGCTGGCCAATACCGCCCGTTGCCACGGATTCCTCTGCAAACAGGATGGTTTTATAGTTGGAAAGCTGGCGGCAGAGACCATCCGGCAAGGGATAAACCTGCACCAGCTTACAGCAGTCCACTGCCATTCCCTGGTGGCGCAGCAGTTCCGCCGCGGCAAGAATCTCCTCGGTTTCAGCGCCATAACTGACAAGAACGGTATCGGCCTTGTCCGCACCGCACAGCATATCATAGGGTTTGCCGGTGCATCCAAGGGCCGCCAGAGCCGGCTTTTCTTCTCCGCGGGCATAACGGATGGCGCGGGGGCCGCGCATGGTTTTGACCAGTGCTTCCAGCCAGTATTCCAGTTCCGCATAGTTGCACGGAGAATACACCGGGATGCCGATTTGGCTGAAATAGCCGGTATCATAAATGCCCTGGTGGGTCTCGCCATCGCCCGGCACAAGGCCAGCACGGTCCACGGCAAACAGCACATCCAGATGCATCAGGTTCACATCATGAATCATCTGGTCATAAGCGCGCTGGAAGAAGGTGGAGTAGATAGCCACAACCGGCAGCATGCCTTGGCTGGCAAGGCCCGCCGCAAATGTTACGGCGTGCTCTTCCGCCATGCCAACGTCAAAAAAGCGTTCCGGAATGGCGCGGTAGAAGAAGTTCAGGCCAGTGCCGTATTTCATAGCTGCCGTAATGGCGCACAGGTTAGGCACTTCCCTGCCCAGGGCCGCCAGCTTGTTGCCGAAGCGGTTGGAGAAAGAATCCTTGGGCGACATTTCCGGATTTGTCAGGTGATCCAGATCAAACGCGGAAACGCTGTGGAACTCGCCGGGGTTTTCTTCCGCCGGTTTCAGACCCTTACCCTTTTGGGTGACAATATGCAAAAACACCGGGGAATACTGTTCCTGCAGGTTGGTAAAGATCCGGGTCAGCTCGGTAACATCGTGGCCATCCACCGGGCCAACGTACTGGAACCCCATTTCCTCGAACATTGTGGAGTGGTAGATGCCGCGGCGGATGATCTTTTTCCCTTCCTGCAGCACCTCTACCAGAGCAGTGCCCACTGCGGGGATACGCTCCAGCGCGGTTTCCATATGAGCCTTAACCCGGAAATACTTTGGGTCTGTGCGTAGTTTGGTTAGATAATTTGCCATCTGACCGACATTTTTGGAGATGGACATTTTGTTATCGTTCAGCACCACAATCAGGTTGTTCAGGTTGCTGACGTTGTTCATGCCCTCATAGACCATACCGCCGGTGAACGCGCCATCCCCGATGATGGCAACGACCTTGCCGGGTTCTTTTTTCAGCTTTTTGGCGCGTGCCACACCGATGGCGGTGGAAAGCGCCGTGCTGCCGTGCCCCGCAATAAAGGTATCACAGTCGCTCTCCTGCGGAGAGGGAAAGCCCGAAAGGCCGTCCACCTGGCGCAGATGGGCGAAGCCCTCCCGGCGGCCGGTCAGCAGCTTGTGGGTATAGCACTGGTGACCGACATCGAACAAAATTTTATCCTGCGGCAGAGTCAGCGCACGGTGCAAAGCCACCGTAAGTTCCACCACGCCCAAGTTGGACGAAAGGTGCCCGCCGGTAGAGGAAACACTTTCAATCAAAAAATTGCGGATATCCTCACACAGAAGCGGAAGTTCCTGCTGCGGCAGTTTTTTTACATCCCCGTTTTTCTGGATTTTATCCAGATAAGGATATTTCATGATCACATACCTCGTTTGCTCTGTTTTTACACCATTGGCATCAAAAGGCCAACAGCAATGCCAAAAATGGCACCCGTAAGAACCTGGATGGGGGTATGACCCACCATTTCTTTCAGTTTTTTTATCTCCCAAAAAGGGCATGGCATCTGATTCACGATCCATCCATTCGCTCAGCATGCGGTTCAGAATCTTGGCCTGCTCGCCCGTTTCCCGGCGCACACCCATTGCGTCATACATTACAATAATGGCCAAAACCAGCGCCAGGGCAAACTCCGTGGAGCCTGTGCCGCAGTAGCGCCCGGTGGCAACCAACAGCGCACATACCGTTGCGGAGTGTGCACTGGGCATGCCCCCTGCGCCCCACAGGCGTTCCGGGATAAATTTGCCAAGGATAATCAGGTTCAGAATCACTTTGGTGAACTGTGCCAGCAGCGAGCTGATGACCGCCGTTACCAGCACATAATTCCAGCTCAGCGCTTCGCGCAAAAGCGTCATCATGGTAGTTTTCTCCTCATACCGGGCCAAACAGGCGGGTTCCCGGCAAAGCTGCCGGGCAGTGGGCCGCACCGCCTGCCCTGCTGTAATATGTTACTTGCTGCGGGTCAGCAGCTCCACTGCCATCTCGCGCAAAAAGTCTGCTTCCGGGCCAAGATCCGCCAGGGCAGCCAGGGCAGCATCATTATGCTGCTTTGCCAGGCTGCGGGCACCTTCCAGCCCATACAGGGTGATAAAGGTCGTTTTGTCGTTTTCGGCATCGCTGCCAACAGGCTTGCCCAGTTCTTCCGTCGTGGCGGTCACATCCAAAATATCATCCACGATCTGGAACACCAGCCCCAGCTCCGCGGCATAATGCTGCAGGGCAGTGCACAGGGCATCGTCCGCCTGAGCGGCATCGCAGCCAAGGTCCACACCGGCAATAATCAATGCGCCGGTCTTGTGGGCATGCAGTTCCAGCAGCTCGCTTTCGCTGGCGTGCACGGTTTCGTAATGCTTATCCAGTTCCTGGCCATACAACATACCGCGTGCCCCGGCTGCTTTGGCCAGGTGAGCCGCCGCCTGCACCCGGCTTTGGGGGTGGGTCGGCGCGTTGGCAACAGCTTCAAAGGCTGCTGTAACCAGGGCATCCGCCGCCAGCAGGGCGGTTGCTTCGCCATATTGCTTATGGCAGCTCAGGCGGCCGCGGCGGTAATCATCATTATCCATGCAGGGCATGTCATCGTGAATCAGGGAATAGCAGTGCAGCATTTCCAGCGCCGCAGCATAGTCGGCTGCAGCTGCGGTATCGCCGCCCGCCAGCTGGCAGGCAGCCAGCACCAGCACGGCGCGCACACGCTTGCCGCCGCCCAGCAGGCTGTAACGCGCTGCCTGGCTGATTTGGGCTTTTACCGGCAGATAAACATCGCACAGTTCGTTCAGGCGCTGCTCCGCCTGCTGCACAAAGGCTTTATACTGCTGTTGATAACGTTCCTGTTCCATGGGGAAAAGCCTCCTTATCCTGCGGGTTCACTCATCCGCGCCGGGCTGTGCCAGCGATGCGTCGATCTCTTCGATCTGTAATTTTGCCTTGTCCAGCGCCGTGTTGCAGTACTGGATCAGCTGGGCAGCTTCGGCATACAGTTTAACGGATTGGTCCAGCGTTGTGGTTTCATCCTGCATTTTTGCCAAAAGCTCCTGCAGGCGCTGGAGCCCTTCTTCAAAGGTTTTAGGTGCTCTCATCGGTTTGCTCCTTTTCAGGGTTCCCCTGAGTGGGTGCCACGGCATCCACCGTACACTGTGCGGCTGCATTGCTGCCGATAACAGTGATCTTCTGCCCCGGCTTCAGATGTTCTGTTGTCAGGCAGCGGCCGCGGGCATCCGCGACCATGGTATAGCCGCGTGCAAGGACTGCATATGGATTCAGTGACGCTGCCACCGCAGCAGCGGTGTGCAGCCCCTGGGTGCAGGCAGCTGCCTTTTGGGCTGCAACGGCCTGTATCTGTGCTGTCGTTCGCCGCAAAAACTGCGCACGAGCGTCAATTCCTGTTTTTTCGTTCTGCATGGCTGCAGCCGGGGAAATGATGTTGAATTTATTATAGCACATTTCCAGGCGGGACTGTATATTTTTTTGAATATTTTGTTGTAAAATGAATATTTCGTGTCGCACCTGTGCCTGATCCGGCACGCAGAGTTCCGCCGCTGCGGAAGGTGTAGGAGCACGCAGGTCAGCCACATAATCCAGAATTGTGGTATCAATTTCATGCCCGACCGCAGAAACGACTGGCTTTTTACAGGCATAGGCTGCGCGGGCAATGCGCTCACTGTTGAACACCCACAAATCCTCTTTGCTACCGCCGCCGCGGGTGATTAAAATTATATCCGGGCGCGGGTCTGCATCCAGGCGGCGGATGCCATCCACAATGCTCTTTTCCGCTTCCAGCCCCTGCACACTGACGGGGGCCAGCAGCAGTTTGACCATCGGCCACCGCCGCGTGATGATGTGGATCACATCCTGCAATGCCGCACCGGTTTTGGATGTGACCAGCCCGATACACTGCGGCATAGGCGGCAGCGGGCGTTTGTGGTCAGCATCAAACAGGCCTTCGGCAGAAAGCTTTTTCTTCAGCGCATCAAAGGCCATCTGGGCCGCACCGGCGCCAAAGGGGCGCATATAATCGCAATACAGCTGGAATGCGCCGTCCCGCTCATACAGCGTTGCCCGGCCATACGCCAGCACCAGCATGCCGTTTTCCGGCGCAAAGCCCAACAGACGCGCTTTATCTCGGAACATCACACACTTGATGGCGGCGTTTTCATCTTTCAGGGTAAAGTAGCAGTGGCCGCTTTTGTAATGGCGCGTAAAGTTGGAAACCTCGCCGCAGACGATGAGGTTATTCAGTGGTTCGCACTGCTCCAGCACCTGTTTAGCCAGCAGGTTCAGGGTGGTTACATTGATGTATTCGGCCATGCATTGATCTCCCTTGCCGCCAGGATGGACACGCCGATGGCATTATCGCTGGCAAACTTGCCGGGCACAAAATAGGCGTACTGCATCCGTTTTGTGATATAATCCCGCACGATCTCGCTGCTCATCACGCCGCCTGCAAACACCACGGGCAGACCGGGGTTCCGCTCCAGGGCAGCGGCGGCCATGCGGCGCAGGGTTTCTGCCACGCAGAGCAGGCAGTACTTACTGACATATTCCGGGCTTTTGCCCTCTGCCAGCAGCTTTTCGCACTGGTTCTGCAAGCCGGAAAGGCTGCAGGTTGTGCCGCGCACGCTGACTTTGGGTTTGATGTTCTCGGTGCAGGCTGCCGCCAGCTGGCTGACATAGATGCCCGCCGGGAACGCATAGCCCAGCCGCACGCCAAGGCGGTCCACTGCCTGGCCCGCGTACAGGTCGCTGCTGGTGCCAATGCAGGTAATGCTGTCCGGCCCCTTGCAGTGCAAAAGGTCAGTGGTTCCGCCGGACACATGGAACACCAGCTCTTCTTTGCCGAACAGGTCTGCCCCGCTGGCCGCAAAAAGGGCCGCGGAGATATGCCCCTGCTGGTGGGTCGTTTGAACCAGCGGAATGCCTTTGGCCGCGCAGAACGCTGTGGCCGCACTGACGCCCGCCAAAAAGCATGGCATATAGGAGCCATCCACCGGGCGGGGCCTGGCGGATACGCCGACAGCTTCGATCTGCGTCAGGTTCACCTTTTGGCCCAGTTCTGCCAGCATTTCCGGCAGGGCGGCGGTATGGTGGAACAGCGCATCACTCTGGCGCAGGCCCAGTTGCCCCTCCCGCACGGGCAGGAAGCGTTTGCAATCGCAAACAACCTCTCCGGCGTTTGTGTCAAACACGGCCAGAGAGGTTGCATAATTGCTGGTATCAATGCCCAGCGTTCTCATTCTTCGGCGGGCTTATCCTGCGCCCGTGCCAAATGCCGTCACGCCGTCGCCAAGGGCCGTTGACGAATCCTCCAGCACCACGTTGACCGGCTTCTGCAAGCCGGTACGGCCCAGCAGGCCGCGGACATTCTGGCTGCCGCCGGTCGTCACTTCGGCCACGCCGTCAATTTCCAGGGCCGCCAGCCTGGCGATCTTAGCAAGAACTTCGGTAGATATTTGCAAGCTGCCGCCGATGGTCTTCTGTACATCCATGTTGTGTACCCTCCCGTTGCATGCGGTTTGCAAAACTGCTGTTGCAGCTTACAATTGCCGCCATTTTAGATAGTATAGTTTAGTTTACCACAAAACCATGCCATTTGCAACCGATACACAAGTTTTCACGGCTATTTTACTTCTACGATCGTGATGTCCTGGGCCGCCAGCCCTTCGCACTGGCTGAGCAGGGCATCCCGGATGCGGGTGACCTCGGCGGCAGTGAGGGCGTCGTTTTCTGTCATGACGGTAACGTTGGCTTTTTTGCCCTCTAAATCCACCACGCAATCGGCAAAGCCTTTGGATTTTATTAAAGTTTCCAGCTTGCTTTCAAGAGTGATGCTGCTTACTTGCGCGGCCAGGTCCTCTGTCAGCTTTTTCTTCTCAGCATCGCTGAGTTTGGCGTCTTTCAGGGATTTTTTCAGAGTGTCCAGTGCTTCATCCCGGGCTTTTGTGCGTGCCAGGCGGGCAGACTCGAAAAACTCTGCGCCCGAATCTTTGCTTACGCTGACCATCTGGGCCTCCCCGTAGTTTTTGCCGGTGGGGGCCTGGGTATCGGTGGTGTCCACAGCCGCGGCGGTTTCTACGGCGGTGTCATCGGTCAGCGGGTCAATGACGGCGGAGACCTCCTGCGCGGTACCGTCGGCAATCGCACCCACCGTTAGATCCTGGGGTGCGGCTCGGGCAAAGGACCAGTTCAGGTAGACAGCCGCCCCCAGCGCCAGGGCCAGAACAGCCGCCGTAGCCTGCCGGGTACGGTTCTTTTTTGCGGGATTCGGTTTCATAGCAGTCCCTCCCTTGGGTCAGTTGTGGGGTATTGCGTCGGCCAGCGCCGCCACAGTAACATGGTTGGCCCCCACCCCGGTCAACGCCTGTACCAGGGCCGTGATGCGCGTCTGGACGGCGGGGTCTTCGCCGCCCTGGCAGAGCACGGCCACGCCCTGCACCTGGGGCGTCTGGATAGTTTCAACAAGGCCGGTGCCGCCCGTGATGACATGCTTGCTGGCAGCGGTGCCGTCGGCGGAAGTTTCGGTGTCAGCGGCGTAGATGCTCTCCTCGCCGCATTGCAGGGTGACCATCACACGGGTCTCGCCCGCCCCGGCAAGATTGGAGATAAGCGTTTGCAGGCGGGCTTCGAGGTGGGCTTCGTAGTCCGAGGTGATCGTGTTTTGCGGCATTGGGGCGGTGGTTTCGGGCTTGGATTTAGCGGGCAGCCAGCTGGAAACCCCCAGCAGGACAAGGCCCAGCAGTCCCACCGCCACCAACAGGCCGGTACGCTTTTGCTCGTCAGCCAGCAGGGCGGCGGTACGTTTGGTAAGGGTTTGCCACAGGGCGGAAAGGTCCACTTTCATGGTGCCGTCCCCCCTGCCGTGATTTCATAGGGGATCGTGCCGCAGTTGGCCGCAAGCAGGGCTTCGGCCTTTTGGCCGTCCGCTGCATGCACCAGCGTGACCTGCCAGCCGGTATCCGTGCGGGCAATGGCCGCTTCGATGCCGCTGGCGGCAAGGACATCCCGCAACGCCTGGGCGGCGGCTTCGTCGGTCAGAGTGCGGCGGTAAGCGCCGACCTCGCTGTCGGATACGGACGAACTGTCGGATGCCGGGGCCAGCTCGGCAGCAATGCCCGCCCAATCCGCCACACGGATGATCTGCACCGCCGCCGTTATAATATACAAAGCCAGCACGGCATTTATGACAGGTTTGAAGCCGTTTTCCGGCCAGAAGATCCGCACCAGCCCTGCCACGGTGGAAAGCACACAGCAGCCAAAGGCAACCGAACGCACAGCAGCCATTTTTACACCCCATTTCCTGTAAGCAGTAAAAGCGCCGTGGATAAAAACACGAGGAAAAAGTAAAGCACCAGCACCGAGCCGCACAGCCCCGCGCCCTCGGCATACAAACGGCACAGCCGTCCGCACTGCTTTTGCCCGCCTGCCAGTGCGGCGATGCCTGCACCGGAAAAGGCCAGGCTGTACAAAAGGCAGTGTAATAGTATCGGCGTAAAGGATGCCCCCAGCGCCAGCAGTGCCGCTAAGGCCAGCGAGCCTTTGAGCAGCTGCACGGCGGCGGCCGCGCCGGTCAGGGCCGCAGCGGCGGCATCCCCCACCACCGGCACTGCGCCCTGCAAGACACTTTTGCCGGTGCGCAGGGCGGCGGAATCCGCCGTGCCAGCCAGCACGCTTTGCAGGCCCAGCACAAAGCTGAACACCGCGCCGCAGACCTTTAACAGCCAATGCAGGCACTTGGAGAAAAGGGCGGCGGCTTCCTCCACCGCGCGGCTGCCCCAGACGCAGGCACAGGCCGCAAAGCAGAAGTAAATTTCCAGCACCGGCAAAAGCAGTTTGCCGATGACCGCTGCCAAAAACTGTGCCATGGCGAAGAACATACCACTGTAGACCAGTGCCCCGGCGGTCTGCCCGCCTGCCGCCGCAATGCCGCTGTAGACCGGCACGAAGGCGATAAGGTAGTTCTGGCAATCTTGCGCCGTGTCCCCCGCGGCGCGCACCAGGTCGATGCCCGCCGCCAAGCTCATGGCGGCGAAGCCCAGCACGGCGACGGCGTCAATGCAGCGCCTCCAGTTGTTGGCCCCGGCCAGCAGGCCCAGCACGCCCGCCACCAGCAAGTACCCTGCCGCCCGCAAGCCAAAGGCCAGTGGCTCGCCGATGTTGGCGGCAAGGTAATCTTTCGCCATCTGCCATAATTCGGCAAAGCCCCAGCCTGCGGCCTGCTGTAGGGTGGGCACACCGTCCAAAAGCCGGGCAGCATTTTGCTGTAAGCTTTCCGCCCCGGCAGGCAGGGGCAGCGCGGCGGCTATTGCAAGTAGCCCGCAAAGCAATCCAGCAGTTCTTGCAAAAGCGGCAGGGCCTGCAAAAGTGCCAGGATGCGCCCTCCCAGTTCGGCAGCGGTGGCCGCGGCAGCCATACCGGCCTCGCGGCAGGTATCGGCGGCAAACTGCGCCGCCAGCGCGATGCCCAAAACGCGCACCAGGCACCCCAGCCCGGCCCCCTGGAAATAGCCGCCCCAGGTATCCAGCCAATCCAGCACCGGCTGGGCCTGATGCAGTACTGCCGCCAGCACCCCTGCCGCTGCACAGACGGAGACGAGGAACGCGAAGGCGGGCTGGTCCTTTTTGAGGGTCAGGCAGAGCACGGCGGCGGTAAAGGTCAGCGCGGCAAGTTGAAAGATCAGCATAGCGCATCACAGTTCAAACAGTGCTTTGATGAGCACAAACAGGTCACTGATCTGCCGCACCAGCATGCTCAGCACCACGATCAGCCCTGCCAGCGTGGTCATCATGGCCTGATCCTCCCGTCCGGAGCGGATGAGCAGCTGGTTGAGCACGGCCACGATGATACCGGTGGCAGCGATCTTGAAAACGAGATCAATATCCATCTTCTTCACCACAAAAGGATGGCCAGCAGCAGCCCCGCACAGCCGCCCAGGCGCGGCCACAGCGCTATTGCACGGGCCGCGCGGTCAGCCTGGCGGTCGGCTTCCCGGCGGCAGAGGTCCGCCATGCGGCGCAGTTCGGCACAGGCAGCAGCGCGGTCGCTGTGCCCCAGGGCGGCCAAGCTGGCGTGCAGCTCCCCTGCCAGCGCTTTGGGCAAGTTTGGCAGGGGTAAGGCCGACAGCGTACAATCGCTATCCGCCGGGAGGGCCAGCGCCGCAAAGGCGGGGTTTTCGGCAGCGGCGTGCAGCAGCATGGGGCCAGTCAGGGCACGGCAGGCCAGCAATTCTTCTAAGTAAGTCCACAGGCGGGACAGCAGGCGGATGCGCTTTTCCACCGCCTGCCGCCGCACAGCACCGCAGGCACCCAGCCCGGCCCCGGCGCAGGCCAGCAGCAGCGTGCCCAGAAGCCGTGCCGTCATAGCTCCACCCACTGGGCCCCTGTGCCGGGACGGCTGCGGCCTGTAAGGAACACTGCCGCGCCAAAGGCCCCCGTAGCCAGCAGCCGCGCCAATTGGGGCTTGCGGGTCAGGCTTTCGGGAGCATCACAGTGGACGGAGGCGAGGAAGGTCGCCCCCGAGGCAATGCCTTCTTCCAGTGCGGCGGCATCGGCGGCGGTGCCCAGCTCGTCGCAGACGATGTACTGCGGGTTCATGCAGCGCAGTGCCATGCAGACGGCCTGCGCCTTGGGAAAGCGGGTGTAGACGTCGCAGGGCACATCCGCCCCGGCGGTAAAGCCATCGCTCTCCCCGGCCAATAGCTCGCCCCGCTCGTCGATGACGCTGACAAGGGCATCTTTTTCGCAGAGATAGCGGATGAGCGTGCGCAGGAACGTTGTTTTTCCGCTGCCCGGTGGGCCGGCCACCAGTAAGCCGCCGGTGTTTTTCTGCAAAAATGCGGGCACTTCAGGCGACAGGCCGCAGGTGATGGGCCGGGCAATACGCAGGTTGAGGGAGGTTACTGCAGAGAAGCCGCCCGGCCCCCAGCTGCCCGCCACGCCCACCCGGCATCCGCCGCGGATGGTGAAAAAGCCCTGGCGGAGTTCTTCTTCATAGGCAAAGACCGAATCCCTGCAAAGGTGCTGGAAACAGTCCTGCACCTCTTTGGCTGTGAGCCTGCGCAGCCTGTCCGCCCGGGGCAGGTACTTGGCCGCCGGGCTTACCCGGCCATTGACCGTAAACAGCATAGACTGCCCGGCCCGCAGGCGGATCTCCTGCACATAGGGCGCACAGCGTATGGGCAGGGCGGCCAGCTCGGCCGCGTAGGGCTGGGGCAGACATTGTGCCAGGCGATAATACTCGTCCATTTTTCGCTTCACCTCACACTGCCACTGTATGTGCGGCGGGGCGGGTACAGAACCCACCGCCAAAAATTACAGCCAAATGCTTGACAAAACGCCGCCCAGGTGCTATGGTTAGTTACACAAGTAATGAACCACTTAACCATGTATGGAAAGGCGGTGAGCACTTGCCCCCGACATTGAATGAACAGACTTCGATTTATCTGCAGATTGCCAAAATGCTGGAGGATGGCATTTTGCGCGGCATCTACCCCGAGGATACGCAGGTTCCCAGCACCAACGAGCTGGCGCGTACTTTGTGCATCAACCCGGCCACGGCGGCCAAAGGCCTGAACCTGCTGACCGAGGACGGCATCCTGTACAAGCGCCGCGGCATTGGCATGTTTGTAGCCCCCCGCGCGGCCGAAAAGATACGCGCCAAGCGCAAGCAGACATTTTTTGAGCAGTATGTCCGCCCCCTGGCGGCCGAAGCTAAGAACATTGGCATCACCCCTGCGGAACTGCAGGCCATGCTGGCCCAGGCCAGCGAGAAGGAGTAAATGATGGAAGCAAAAGTTTTAACAGCCCAAAGCCTTTGCAAGCGCTACGGCACGCTGGACGCTTTGGACCATGTAGACCTGACGCTGGAGCCTGGGCACATCTACGGGCTGATCGGCCGCAACGGCGCGGGCAAGACGACACTGCTCTCGGCCCTGACGGCGCAGACGCCGGTGGATGCGGGCACCGTGACCTACGGCGGCGCGCCTGTGTGGGAGAATGAGGCTGTGCTGGGTGAGCTGTGCTTCAGCCGGGAATTAGGCAGCACCGTCGGCGGGATGAACAACGCCTTGAAAGTGAAGGATTATCTGAACGCCGGGCGGCTGTTTTATCCCCATTGGGACGAAGCCTATGCCCAAAAGCTGATAACACAGTTTAAGCTGGCCCCCAAAAAGAAGATCAGCGCCCTGTCCAAGGGCATGGCCAGCATGCTGACCATCGTGCTGGCGCTGGCCAGCCGCGCCCCCATCACCTTTATGGATGAGCCGGTAGCCGGGCTGGACGTGGTAGCGCGGGAGGATTTTTACCGCCTGTTGCTGGACGATTACGCCGAGACCGGGCGCACGTTCGTTATCTCCACCCACATTCTGGAGGAAGCCTCGAACGTGTTTGAGAAGGTGCTCATCATGAAAGAGGGGCGCTTGATCGAGGCCTGCGATGCCGACGAACTGCTGGCGCAGTTCTGCGCCGTGACCGGGCGGGACGATGTGGTGAACGAAGCCTGCGCCGGGCTGAACATCCTGCATACCGAAACATTGGGGCGACAGAAGTCCTGCGTGGTGCGGGTGCCTGCCGAGACCATGGCCGCCAAGGGGCTGGATGTAGATTGCACGAGCCTGCCCCTGCAAAAGGTGTTTGTGGCGCTGTGCGGCCACGAGCAAGAACTCCAGGAACATCGGGAGGGCTAAGCGATGAAAGGCACTGTTAAAACGCTGCGCTTTTTTGCCTGGCCGCTTGCCCAGATGCTGGGCATTGCTACCCTGTTTTACTTTGGCACCCTGGTGTTAGGCGGGCTGACGAAGATGGTCATCTTCTCCGATTATGCAATTTCTTTCTGCTTTTTGTATGGCATTTTTCTGTACATTTCGTTTTGGCAGTTTTCCGCTGCCTACAGTCAGCTGGCGCTGAGTTTTGGCGCCACGCGGCAAAGCATCCGCCGGGCCATTTTGGTGCTTTGGGTGGTGGGCAGTCTGTTTGCCGAGGCTTTTACCGTGCTGGCGGCCCAGCTTTCGCTGTGGATGCCGATGAATGAACCAGCCGGACGCAATGTATTTTTGCTGCAATGCGGGCTTCACCCAGTGGGCGGCTTTTGCCTGATGCTGTTTTTGGCGGCGACCGGCTCTGCGGCCGGTACAGCCTTGCCCGCCGCCTGGCCGCGGACGCTGTGCCTGACCGCAAAGATCCTTTTGTATATTGTGGCGTTTGCCCAGATCTTTGTGTTTATGCTGCTGGCGTACTTTTGTCCGCAGTGGTTTGTGCCCTACTGCGCGGCGCTGGTCGTGGCTGGCTGCCTGTTGATGGCCGCCGCCCTGCGGGCACTGCGCCACATAGCGGTGCGCTGATGTGAGGTGTTTGTGATGAAACGAATGATTTCCGCTTGCCTGCGCTTTGAAGCGCCGGACCTTTGGCTGGCGGTGCCCGCCGCGCTGTTCCCGGTACTGGTGGTCGAAGTGACCGCACTGATGATAGCCGCCACCGAGGATGACCCCGAAGCGCTGGTGTTGCTGCCCGGCGTGGTGGGTATGATTTTGACCGTGGTTCTTTGCTGTGTGCTGGGGGTCGTGTACCTGTGCAGCAACTTTCCCCTGCTGCTGCAGTTCAGCGCCAGCAGGCGTGGATCGTTGGCGGGGCTGTGCCTGCATATTCTGCGGATGACCGTACTGGCCGAAGTGATCGCCGCTGCAGCTACTATGGCTCTGGGCGCTGTGAACCATGGGTTCTTCCCACGATTTGCCGTTGGCGAGTTATGGCGGGGCATCCCGGTTTTTGTGTGGCCGGTCTGCGCCGTGCTGCCGGTGCTGGTGGGGCTCGTGTGGGCAGGCGTACTCACCCGGTTTGGCCGCACCGGCGGCTGGGTGCTATACTTTTTGTTTATTGGCGGGTGTTTCAGCACAGACAAATGGCTGCACCCGCTGGCAGAGCAGCCGTGGATGGTGGTGTTTCCCGTGGGCGTGCTGGCGGCACTGGCCGTGTGCGGGGCAAAGTGGTTGATGAAAGCGGCGGTGAAATAGTTACCCTGCTTGTGTAGGGGCTGATGCTTGCACCAGCCTGCGGGTTGCTGCAAGCATCGCCCCCCTACAAATAAAGAAGGCTCCCTCGCCGTGAGGGGGCCTTTTGTGTTTGTGCTATTTTTATTCTTCTCCCCCGTTTTCGATGAGGGCATACAGTTCTGCTTCATTGATGACGGGGATACCGAGGGTCTGGGCTTTCGTCAGTTTAGAGCCGGCGGCCTCACCGGCGACCACGTAGCTGGTCTTTTTGCTGACCGAGCCTGCAGCCTTGCCGCCGTTTTGGGTAATGAGGGCTTCGGCCTCCTGGCGGGAGAGCGTGGGCAGCGTGCCGGTTACCACCAGCGTTTTACCGGCCAGGGCAGTGCCCTTCTTCTCGCCGGTCCACTGCATGTTGACCCCGGCGGCGGCCAGGCGAGCCAGCAAGTCCTTGGTACCGTCCTTGGCAAAGAACTCCACCACGCTCTGGGCCATGACTTCTCCGAAGCCGTCGATCTCGCACATCTGCTCCGGCGTGGCCTCCCGCAGGGCGTCCATGCTGCCGAAATGCTCACCCAGCAGGGCGGCGGCCTTGTCGCCGATGTTGCGGATGCCAAGGCCAAACAGCAGCTTATCCAGATTATTTCGCTTGGAACCCTCGATGGCGGTGAGGAGGTTCTGGGCGCTCTTTTTCTTGAATTTATCGAGGGTCAGCAGGTCATCCTCGGTCAGGGTATACAGATCCGCCACCGTGTGTACCAGCCCCTTGTCGGACAGCTGGATGGCCACTGCCTCGCCCAGACCATCGATGGCCATGGCGTTGCGGGAGGCAAAGTGGATGAGGTTGCGCAGGCTCTGGGCCGGGCACTCGGGGTTGACGCAGCGCAGGGCGGTCTCGTCCTGCAAATGCACCACCGGTGCGCCGCAGGACGGGCAGACCGTGGGCATCTGGAAGGGCTGTGCGCCGGGCAGATGGGCCGATACAGCGATGACCTCGGGGATAATATCGCCTGCCTTGCGTACCTGGACGGTATCGCCGATGCCGACGCCCAGGTTGGCGATGATGTCGCCGTTGTGCAGGCTGGCGCGGGACACGCTGGTGCCCGCCAGGAAGATTGGGTCAAACACGGCGGTGGGTGTCAGCACACCGGTGCGGCCGACCGTGACCTCGATGTCGCGAACGACGCTCTCCTTGACCTCGGGCGGGTACTTAAACGCAATGGCCCAGCGCGGAAACTTGTTGGTGCTGCCTAAGGTGCGGCGGGCGGCCAGGTCGTTGACCTTGATGACCGCGCCGTCAATATCAAATTCCAGCGTGCCGCGGGCTTCGCCGATGGCCTGAATCTCTTTAATGGCGTCCTCGATGTTCTCAAACACGCTGTAGCGCGGCGAGACCGGGAAACCCAGCGCCTTGATATAATCCAGCGTTTCGTGGTGGGTCACAAAGCTGCGTCCCTCGCACTGCTGGAGGTTGAACACAAAGATGGACAGCCCACGGGAGGCCGTGATGGAGGGGTCCTTTTGGCGCAGCGAGCCGGCAGCGGCGTTGCGCGGGTTTTTAAAGGGCGTTTTATCCTCCAGCTCCTGCTGCTCTTTCAGCTTGAAAAAGGCGCTGTGAGGCATGTAGACCTCGCCGCGCACCTCCAAAAATTCAGGGGCGTCGGGCAGTTCGTGGGGGATGTCTTTGATGGTGGCGATGTTCTCGGTCACGTCCTCGCCCACCACGCCGTCGCCGCGGGTGGAGCCGCGCACAAGCTGGCCCATGCGGTATTCAAGGCTGACGGACAGACCGTCGATCTTAGCCTCGACGACATATTCCGGCTTAACGCCCGCTTCGCGGACGCGGGCATCGAACTCCCGCAGCTCGTCAAAGGAGAACGCATCCTGTAAACTCTCCATCTTGACGGCGTGGGTCACTTTGCTGAATTTGCTGCTGGCCGTGCCGCCCACATGCTGGGTAGGCGAATTGGCCGTGACCAGTTCGGGGTACTCCTTCTCGATGGCTTTCAGTTCGCGCGTCATGGCGTCGTACTCGAAGTCTTCCAGTTCGGGGGCGTCCTGATCGTAGTACAGCCGGTTATTTTTCTCTATGATAACGCGCAGTTCTTCAGCGCGCTTGCGTGCCTGCTCCAGTTCCATTGTCTGCTCCATTTCATTTTGCTGAATATAGGGATAGTATACCACATTTCGGGCGCGGACTCAATCGAAATTACTGGCATAGGCGCTGGGCGTGTCGCCGCAGATGAGCACACTGGCCAGGGGCACGGTGTCAGTCACGGTCAGGGTCGCGGTGCGGCCGTCCAGCACCATATTGACGGTGACGGTCAGTTCCAGCACGGCGGTGCAGCGGGTGGTGTTGATGGAAAGGGACTCAGCGGTTTCCCGGACAGCCCCCTGCACATAGCCCTGGGGCTGCAGGGTGAACTTCCACCCCGGGCCCAGGCCGCTGAGCAGGCTGTTGTTGGTCAGGCTGCCAAAAGGGATCAGATAGTCGGTTTTCGGCAGGGCGGCCAGACTTTGCTGCACGGCCGCGGTCAGCTGCACTTCAGCGGCGTTGGCGCGGGCGGTGTCCAGCTGGACAAGCTCTCCCCGCTGGATGTAGAGGGCTTCGCACAGCGTGGGCATTGTTTGCAGTTGGGCGCTGACGGCGGATTGCATCGCCTGCACGGTAGCGGCACGGGCTTCGTACTCGGCCAGCTGGTGCAGGGTCGGTTTGACAGTGGTGTTGACATAGCGGCTGAACTGCCCTAGGGCCAGTGCCGCCAGCACCAGCGTGGCAGATACGTAAAATTTGATGAATGTACGGCGTTTTAGCGGCTGTTTTCTGCGTGGCATGGGCACACCGATATCAATGGTATCAATATCGCGGTTGGCCACATATTTGGCGATAGTGCCGCCGCCGCCAAGGTCCAGGCGGCCCATTTCGCCGATCTGCCAAACCACGCCGTTCTTGTTCATCAGGCGGGTCAGGTAGCTGACCAGTTCGGCGTTGGCATCGCTGGTAGAGCTCTTTCCGCCTGCACCGGTGTATTTGTAAATTGCAACGCCGCGGCCCGCATAGGTGCCGTTATCCGGCTCGAATGCTTCGGAGAAGCTGGGATCATAAGCAGCGGTAACATCGGCAGACAGGCACTTGGATGCCTGGAACGCAGCAATGGAATCCACACCGGTGGCGGCACAGAGCTGCTGCAGGAAGTGGTAGGCATACATGCTATTCATGCCGGTCACGCCGTCAGAGCCGACCTCCTCTTTATCGGTCAGGATGCAGACAGTGGTGTGGGCCGGGCGCTGTACCTCAATTTCAGCCATCAGGGCCGGGTAAGCGTCCACGCGGTCATCATGGCCGTAAGCGCCGATCATGGAGCGGTCCAGGCCAACATCGCGGGCCTTGAATGCGGGCACAATCTCAATTTCAGCGGTGACAAAATCACGCTCGGTAATGCCGTACATCTCGTTCAGCAGGCCGAGAATGCTCAGCTTGATGCGGTTTTCGGCATCAGCGTCCGCAATGGGCAGGGAGCCAAGCACGACATTCAGGTTTTCGGCGGTGATGGCATCGGGCAGCTTTTTCTGGTTCTGTTCGCGGCCCAGATGGGGCAGCAGGTCAGTGATGGTAAAGACGGGATCCTCGTCGTTTTCACCGATGGTAATGGTTACGGTGGTGCCGTCCTCACGGCAGACAACACCATGCAGCGCCAGCGGGATGGTAGGCCACTGATACTTGCGGATACCGCCGTAATAGTGGGTGCGGAAGTAAGCCAGGCCATCCTTTTCAAACAGCGGCACCGGGCGCAGGTCCAGGCGCGGGGAATCAATATGGGCAATGTTCAGGTGGAAGCCCTCGGCCATGCTGCGCTCGCCGATGGTAGCTGCCAGCACGCACTTGCTGCGATTGATCAGGTAGACTTTATCCCCTGCGTTCAGTGTCATGCCGGGCACAAAGGGCTTGTAGCCAGCCTGCTTGAGCAGCTGCTCGCTATAAGCGGCGGCTTCGCGCTCGGTTTTGGCAGCGTTCAGGAAAGCCTTGTAACCTTCGCAGAAAGCATTGGCTTCTGCAATGGCATCAGGCTGCTGGTCAGCGACTGTTTTGTTTTTATACAACAGTTCTTTCAGTTCCTGTGTTGTTTTCATGATGGTATCCTTTCTTCTTACAAATTCGGGCAGGGGTATCAGCCGGAGCTGTCCGCCGTGCCGTATATTTCACTGTACTGCGCGTATGCGTCCGTTACTTTTTGCACATAGCGGCGCATTTGCGGGTACGGGAAAGCATCCAGTACCTTGCCATCCTGCGAATACTGGCTGTCCGCCAGCAGGGTATCCACGGTGCCAAGCCCGCTGTGGTAGGCGGCTGCGGCGGTGGCCAGGTCATCGTCATACCGCTGCAGGCAGTAGCTGATAAAATAGCTGCCAAAGCGGATGTTTACCTCCGGGTCATAGAGATCATCGAATGTAAGGGGTTCATCCGGCGCAATCTTGGTTTTGATCCAGTCGAATGTTATCTCGGTGATCTGCATCAGCCCGCGTGCGCCAACGTTGGATTCAGCCTGCGGGTTAAAATTGCTTTCGGTGCGGATAATGGAATACAGGATGTAAGGGTCAATTTGATATTTGCCCGCGTAATAGGTTACATACTCGTCATATTTGCGGGGGTATGCGGTGTTCATTACGGTATCGCTGCCGCGGTTCAACAGGGTGATAGCCGCCAGCAGCAGGGCCAGCAGCACCATACACACCCGCAAAATAACCATTTGCGGCGGGGATGGTGCCAGCACAGAGCGTTTGCGCTTATTTTTCGTCTGACGTTTCGCCATAAGCCTCCTTCCGCAGGGCAGTCAACAGCGCATTGCAGCGCTGCTGCATCTGTTGCAAAGTTCCATCGTTTTCAATCACAAAGTCTGCGGCGGCACGCAAGACATTTTCGGGCAGCTGAGCATCCAGGCGGCGGCGCGCCATTTCCGGCGCAATGCCATCCCGCGCACAGATGCGCTGCACGCTGGTTTCATACGGCGCGGCAACCAAAACGAGATGGCTGCACCGCTTTTGGAACGGGGTACCCACGATCACCGCGCCGTCCACAAAGAAGAGCTTTTCCCCCGCCTGCCGGGCTTCCGCCATGGCAAGATCCAACCGATGGTAGATTTCCGGCTGGGTGATGGCGGTCAGCCGAGCGGTGCCCTGCGGTGTGGCAAAGGCGCGGTCTGCCAGCAGGCGGCGGCGCACCTGACCGGCTTCATCCACAATATCGGCACCGAATTCCTGCTGGAGCTGCACAATGCAGGGCGAACCCGGCAGCAGAACTTCCCGCGCCACCTGGTCGGCATCCACACAGCGGAACCCTGCGGCACGGATGCAGTCCGTCAGGGTGGATTTGCCGCAGCCGGAACGCCCGGTAATGCCAATGATTTGCATATCAGACCTCCACCACGCGGAACGCCGCGGCACGGATCAGGCGGTTATACACGGCCATGGAAACGCCATCGCTGAGCGGGCAGCGGGCATAAACAGTTTTGGCACCCTTGCGGTCCAGTTCCCGCAGCACGGTGAACAGGTTGTGCGCTTCGCTGATGCCGTCTCCCTCTTTGCCGTAAGAGATGGCCGGAACGGGGAGCTGGGCTTCCTCGCCGTCAAAGCAGAGCGCCCAGACGCCGTCCCCAGCGTGGGCGGCAATATAATCGCGGTAGGCATCAAAGCTGCCTTTCAGGATGGTCACATCCGCCTTGGGGGCGTAATGCTTATACTTCATTCCGGGGGAACGCGCAACTTCGCCGTCTTTCAGCTTTTCCAGAATGGCGTGGTTGACAAGAACTTCCTCGCCCAGAACGGCTTCCATCTGTTCTTTTGTCACATAGCCGGGGCGCAGGATCATCGGGTGTTCCCCTGTCACGGCCACGACGGTGGATTCCACGCCGACAGCACTTTCGCCGCCATCCAAAATCAGCGGCAGGCGGCCATCCATATCCACAAAGGTATCCTGTGCGTTGGTGGGGCTGGGCTTGCCGGAAAGGTTAGCAGACGGGGCGGCAAACGCCACGCCGCTGGCTTTGATGACCGCCTGCACCACCGGATGGGACGGCATGCGCACGCCGACCGTATCCAGCCCGGCACAGGTCACTTCGGACACTTCCGGTCCGCGGGGCATGACCATGGTGAGCGGGCCGGGCCAGAATGCGGCGGCCAGCTTTTTGGCGCGTTCCGGCACTTCAGACACAATGCCGTGCAGCATTTCCATGCCGCAGATATGCACAATCAGCGGGTTATCCTGCGGGCGGCCTTTGGCTTCAAAAATTTTTTTGACAGCCTCACCGTTGCGGGCATCGGCGGCAATGCCGTACACCGTTTCGGTCGGCAGAGCTACCAGTTCCCCCTGCTGCAGCAATTTGGCGGCAAGGGCAATGCTTTCCTCATTAACAGGCAAAACCTGAGTATTCATAGATCTTGATTCCTTCTTTTACGATGTGGGGTTACTGGATGGGGCTATTTTTGAGCTTTTCTTCCTGATCGGCCAGAATCAACGGCTCAATCACCCGGTCAAGGTTGCCGTCCAGTATATCCTGTAAATTGCGCAGTGTCAAGCCGATTCGGTGGTCGGTCACGCGGTCCTGCGGGAAGTTGTAAGTGCGAATTTTCTCGCTGCGGTCGCCGCTGCCCACCTGGCTTTGGCGCTTAGCGTTATATTCCTGGTCGTATGCTTCCTGCTTTTGCTGCAGTAGGCGGCTGCGCAGAACTTTCAATGCCTGCTCTTTGTTTTCGCGCTGGCTGCGCTGGTCCTGGCACTCCACCACCATACCGGTGGGCAGGTGGGTCACCCGGATGGCGGACGACGTTTTGTTGATGTGCTGGCCACCTGCGCCGGAGGAGCGGAAGGTATCAATGCGCAGGTCCTTGGGGTTCAGTTCCAGCTCCACTTCCTCGGCTTCCGGCATAACGGCAACGGTGGCGGTGGAAGTGTGGATGCGGCCCTGGGTCTCGGTTTCCGGCACGCGCTGCACGCGGTGAACGCCGCTTTCAAACTTTAAGCGGCTGTAAACGCCGGGCCCTTCGATCGAGAACGTGATCTCCTTTACACCGCCCAGCTCGGTCTCGTTCAGGCTGATGACGGAGCAGGCCCAGTTCTGGCGTGCGGCGTACATGGTGTACATACGGTGCAGGCTGTGGGCAAACAGGGCGGCTTCCTCGCCGCCGGCACCCGCACGGATTTCCATGATGATGCTTTTTTCATCGTTGGCATCTTTTGGCAAAAGCAGCAGGCGGATTTTTTGTTCCAGGTCTTCCAGTTTTTGCCAGTTTTCGCGTAATTCCTGCTGTACCATATCGTTAAAGGCAGCATCCTCCGTGGGGGCATCCAGCAGCGCTTTTTCTTCGTCCACTTCTTTTTGCAGGGCGGTATAGCTGCGGTATGCCTCCACCAGGGGGGTCAGTTCCTTATACTCCCGCATCATGGCTGCATAGGCCGCGGGGTCATTCATTGCTTCGGGGGTGGTCATGCGGTAGGCAAGCTCCTCATAGCGGCGCTTTACCTGGCTTAAATCGTCAAACATAGGGGCAAATCTCCTTACATTAGGGGCACAAAATTGTGCCGGATAGTTAAAGAGCTTTTGCCGCTACTCTTCCCCGCTGCGCAGGATTTTTTTGATGTTCTTTTCAATCTTTACGCGCGGCAGCATAATCTCATGGCCGCATTTTTGGCAGCGGATCTTAAAATCCATGCCCACGCGCAGTACGTCAAACCGGTTGGCCCCGCAGGGGGTGCGGCTTTTTGGTTATGATCACATCACCAACCTGAACGTCCATTCTTCCACCGCCTTTCTTTGGGCAATACCGCATAATTCTAAGTGCCGATACGGCGAGCGAGGTGCGGCAGCTGCTAAGCCAAAAGCGCAGATAATACTGGATGTCTTATCGAGCATTTTGGCAACGCAGATGCCGTGCCGCAGCCGCCGAAGCGGTGCTTAAGCCGCTAGGCGGGAATTGTGCGGTGTTGCCTTTGATCTGGTCCGCAGGGCTACAGGCTGTGCCTGTGAACAATGCGATACAGATATTATTATATACCATCCCGGCAGTTTTGAAAATAGCCCTGCCGGGAAAAGCTGCCCCGCCAGGAGAATCTTTTGTGAACTTTTGGCGGTAGCGGCAGCTATGATCGTTGTTCTTTTATTTTATATATAAGAAAAGAGGAAAACAAATGCTTGAATACCGTGCTGAAGGACTTTGCCGCAACGCTTCCCACCTGCGGCGGGAAGAGCTGGATCATTGCATTGCCGCCGGGGAGGTGCTGCAAAGCACAGCCCTTGCCTTTGATACCAACCGCCGCCTGCGCTTTGAACTGTGCGGGCACCATGCGTATATGCCGTTTGAAGAATGTCTGGACACCGCCCCCGGTGAGACAGTCAAAGAGATCGCTGTGCTGACCCGCGTGGGGCGACCGACCTGTTTTGTGGTCCAGGGTACGACGCAGGATGAAAGCGGCGAGGCCGTTTATCTGCTTTCCCGCGCGGCGGCGCAGCGGGCCTGCCGGGAGCAGTACCTGGACCAGCTGGAAAACGGCAGCGTGATTCCCTGCACGGTAACACACATTGAAAACTTTGGCGCGTTCTGCGATGTCGGGTGCGGCATTTCAGCACTGCTGCCAATCGACTGCCTTTCAGTTTCGCGGATTGCTTCCCCGGCTGACCGTGTAACGGTGGGCCAGCAGCTGCTGTGCGCCATCAAGAACCGGGATGAGCAGGACCGCATTGTGCTGACCCTGCGGGAGCTGCTTGGAACCTGGAGTGAGAACGCCGCCTGCTTTGCCGCCGGGGAGACCGTGGTGGGTATTGTGCGCAGTGTGGAAGATTACGGCGTGTTCATTGAGATTGCCCCCAACCTGGCCGGGCTGGCGGAGCCGGATACGGCACTGCGCCCCGGCCAGACGGTGAGCGTGTATATTAAAAGCATTCTGCCGGATAAAATGAAGATCAAGCTGGTGGTGGTGAACAAGAACCTGAACCAGAAAATGCGGTTTGAGCCACACTATTTTGTGACCCGTGGGCGGCTGGACCGGTGGATCTACTCCACCCCGCAAAGCCGCAAGCAGATCGAAACGGTGTTTTGAAGCCGGCTTAAGCGGGCAAGAATTTTGCGCTTGTAAGTTTTTTGAAACTCCTGTATAATAATTACAAAGTAAAGTTTGAGGGCACGGTGCTGCCTGTGCCCCCTGTTCAGGAAGTGAGACCATGGCAGAAGCATTTACCGCCGGTGTAAAGATGGGCGGCTTGACCAATGATACCGAGATTCGTATTTTGCTGTGCTACCTGATTAAAAGCGTGGGGCCTGTGACCCGTGAAGCCATGGAGGCTGCGCTTTTGCAGGAAGAGCTGGTCAATTATTTTGAATTTGTTGGCGCGCTGAACGACCTTGTGGCCCAGGGGCTGGCCATTGAGGGAGCCAACGGCTACACCATTACCGAAAAAGGTACCACAGTGGCTCAGACTCTCTCGGAAGATTTGCCCCGCAGCGTGCGGGAAAGTGCGATTCTGGCAGTTATCCGCATCCAGAGCTGGGTGCACAAGGCGGCCCAGAACCATGCCGACATTGAAAAAGACGGTGACCGTTACCGCGTAACCTGCACCATTCAGGATAAAAACCAGCAGCACGGCGCATTCACCCTGCAGGTGACGATGCCGGACGTCATGACCGCTGAACAGGTGCGCGACCATTTTGTAGCCTGCGGGAGCGAAATTTACAACAAAGTGCTGAATCTGTTGACCCAGCCGCTGAGCGATGAACAGCGCCCGCCGGAGGGAGTACGGTAAAATTATATCGGCACTCCCCTGCCGTATATGATAATGGCAGTACGGATAGCCAAGTTATCATCTTATCATCATTGCATACCATCAGATAAACAAAAAACAGCCCCGGCTTTTTCCTGAATGCAATCAGGTAAAAGCCGGGGCTGTTTTGTCAGTTTCTGTTCATTGCAGGGGCGTATCTTATGCTATGGCAATACCGCATAATTCTAAGTGCCGATACGGCGAGCGAGGTGCGGCAGCTGCTAAGCCAAAAGCGCAGATAATACTGGATGCTGCAAAGGTGAGCGCCGCCAGTGGCGGAAACAGCGAACCGAAGCAGGGGCAGCGGTCGCAGAGTGCGAGGGGCTTTTGCCCCCGAAGCACGATGCGGGTACCGCAACCCGACATTATCGAGCATTTTGGCAACGCAGATGCCGTGCCGCAGCCGCCGAAGCGGTGCTTAAGCCGTAAGGCGGGAATTGTGCGGTGTTGCCCTTTGGTTATTCGCAGCCAAGGTAAGCCTTGCGCACCTCAATGTTATTGGCAAGCTCGGTGGCTTCGCCCTCCATCTTGATGGTGCCGGTTTCCAGAACATAGGCACGGTTGGCAATATCCAGTGCCATCTTCGCGTTCTGTTCCACCAGCAGCACAGTAACGCCCTGGCGGTTGATATCGCGGATGATCTTAAAGATTTCCTTGACCAGCAGCGGAGAAAGACCCATGGAGGGTTCATCCAGCAGCAGGATCTTGGGTTTGCACATCAGAGCGCGGCCCACGGCCAGCATCTGCTGTTCGCCGCCGGAAAGGGTTCCGGCGGGCTGGTTACGGCGCTCTTTCAGGCGGGGCAGCAGGTCAAACACCATGTCGTAATCGCTCTGGATGGCATCCTTACCATCGTGGCGGGTATAAGCACCCATGGAAAGGTTCTGCTGCACAGTCAGGCCGCTGAATACACGGCGGCCCTCCGGCACCTGGGCCAGACCAAGGCGGACGATTTTGTGGGCTTCCATCTTGCTGATCAGGTTACCGTCATAGGTGATCTCGCCGCTGGCCAGCTTGAGCAGGCCGGAGATGGCGTGCATGGTGGTGGTTTTGCCAGCACCGTTTGCACCGATCAGAGTAACGATTTCTCCTTCGTCCACATGGAACGAAACATCCTTGATGGCGTGGATGGAACCGTAATAAACATTGATATTTTTAACAGAAAGCAGCTCACCCATTATTAGTCACCTCCCAGATAGGCCGCAATGACCTTGGGGTTATTGCGGATGGCTTTGCCGTCGCCGCGGGCAATCACACGGCCATAGTCCAGCACGATGATCTCCTCGCAGATACCCATAACGAAGTTCATATCATGCTCTATGAGCAGGATGGCAACGCCGAACTGGTCACGCACGCTGTGGATGGTGTTCATCAGTTCTTCGGTTTCGTTGGGGTTCATACCGGCGGCAGGCTCGTCCAGCAGCAGCAGTTTCGGGTTGGTGGCCAGGGCGCGGGCAATCTCCAGCTTGCGCTGTTTGCCGTAGGGCAGTTGGCTGGCTTTATAGTTAGCCTCCGCATCCAGGTCAAAAATTTTCAGCAGCTTCATAGCACGGCGGTCCATCTCGTGCTCTTTCTCACGGAAAGACGGCAAGCGCAGGATACCGGTCCACATGCCGTAAACAACCTGGTTGTGCAGGCCGACCTTGACGTTATCCAGAACTGTCATATCATTAAACAGGCGGATGTTCTGGAACGTGCGGGCAATGCCCGCCTTGCTGATGGCTTCCGGGGTGGCACCGGTAATATCGTTGCCATCCAGCACAATGTTGCCCTCGGTGGGCTTATACACACCGGTCAGCATATTGAACACGGTGGTTTTGCCCGCGCCGTTTGGGCCGATCAGGCCATACAGATGGCCTTTTTCGATTTTAAGGTCCAGCTGCGAAACGGCTTGCAGGCCGCCGAACGCAATGCCAAGGTTACTGACTTCCAGCAGTGCCATGTTATGCCGCCTCCTTTTTGCTTTTATCCTTTAGGAATTTGTTCAGCTTCAAAATCGGGAATTTCTCGGTGATTTTTTCAGCCACTTCTTTGCGCCATGCCACCAGCTTGGGGCTGCGGGTAAAGATCATCATGACAATCAGAACGATAGCATAGATCAGCATGCGGTAATCGTTCAGGCCGCGCAGCATTTCGGGCAGAACGGTCAGGATGGCCGCTGCAATCACGGAGCCGCGGATGCTGCCGATGCCGCCCAGAACCACGAAGACCAGAATGTTGATGGAGGTGTTGTAATCAAACTTTTTGGCAACCAAAGAAGAATAGTTCAAGCTGTACAGCACGCCTGCCATGCCGGCAAACACGGAGGACAGTACAAAAGCCATCAGCTTATAGCGGGTGATATTGATGCCGATGCTCTTGGCAGCAATCTCATTATCGCGGATAGCGGAGATAGCGCGGCCAGCGCGGGAGCGGATCAGGTTGAGCACAACCACCAGCGTGATAAGCACCAGAATAATGCCCATGGTAAAGGTGGAAGTCTTTTTGATGCCGGTAATGCCCATGGCGCCGTTGATCAGGATCTTGCCATCCTCGGCCATGTTCATCGAAGCGGCATCTTTAAGGGAGAAATGCAGGCCGCTGTCGTCCACGCCCAGGTAAACGGCGTTCATAATATTTTTGATGATCTCGCCAAATGCCAGGGTAACAATGGCCAGATAGTCGCCGGACAGGCGCAGAACGGGAACACCAACGATGACGCCGAAGATACCGGCCATAGCGCCGCCCACAACAAAGGCCAGGATCAGCGCCAGCCAGTGCGGGGCCACATCATACAGGCTGACCCAGACCAGCGTGCCGGAAAACGCGCCAACGCTCATAAAACCGGCATGACCGAGGCTCAGCTCACCCAAAAAGCCGACAACGAGGTTCAGCGAAACAGCCATGACCACATAAGCGCAGATGGGCACCAGCTGGCCGGAGAAAGAGTTGGTCAGCACACCGGCGGCTGCCAGCAGCTGAACGACAATGTAAAACCCAATGACGATGCTAAAGGTGATAAAATTACTTTTGGTGCTTTTTTTCACTTGGTTCCATTTTGTTAATGCCATGATCCTCACCTTACACTTTCACGTTGACCTTTTTGCCGAGCAGGCCGGTAGGCTTGACGATCAGCACAACGATCAGAACAACAAACACGATGGCATCGGACAGCTGGGTGGAGATGTAAGCCTTGCTGAGGTTTTCGATGATCCCCAGCAGGATACCGCCCAGGAAAGCACCGGGGATAGAACCGATGCCGCCAAAAACCGCTGCCACGAACGCCTTAATGCCGGGCATTGCGCCGGTGGTGGGCATCAAAGTCGGGTAAGAGGAACACATCAGGGCACCGGCAACTGCGGCCAGCGCAGAACCAATGGCGAAAGTCAGAGAAATCGTGGAATTGACGTTAATGCCCATCAGCTGGGCAGCACCGCGGTCCTCGGACACAGCCAGCATAGCGTGACCGGCGGAAGTGTGGTTGATGAACAGGGTGAGCACAACCATGATGAGGATGCAGGCCAGGATGGTGACCAGCGTTTCGGCTGAGATGGTCAGCTGGCCATCAAACAATTTAATGGGCTGCAGGCTGACAACGGACTTGAAGTTCTTGGGGTTGGAAGTCCACAGCAGCTGGGCCACCTGCTGCAGCAGGTAGGAAACGCCGATGGCTGTGATCAGAACAGCCAGGGACGGGGCTTCGCGCAGGGGGCGGTAGGCCACACGCTCCATGGTAATGCCCAGAATGGTGCACACCACCATGGACAACAGCACCGACACAATGGGGTTGAGCCCGAACGAGCCGAATGCGAAAAAGATCACATAGCTGCCAATCATGATGACATCGCCATGGGCGAAGTTCAGCATTTTAGCGATACCATAAACCATGGTATAACCCAATGCGATCAGCGCGTACACACTGCCCAAGCTGATGCCATTGATCAGATAGGATAGAAATTGCATTGTGCAGAACACCTCACTCTATTTTTTCCCTTGTTCTTCCACACCAAAGCGGCGCACACCACCTGATTATTGCACAGCGGAAAAACAAAATATGTATATAATATTAACACATCTGTCCGCACAGTACAATGCCTTAAAGCGCAAAAGATACGTATTTTTGGCTAAAACAGGCACTTTCTGTCACTTTTTTCTCTGCGCGTAACAAAATGGGGGCTGCTGACATGGTAGATCAGCAGCCCCCATTGGCCAAAACTCAATTTTGCATGCTTTTCAGCACGCGGTCCCCTGCTTTTGTGCAGAGATTACATAGCGGCGTAAGCGCCATCCTTGATCACAACAGCCTTAGGATCCTTGGAAACAGCGCCGGAAGCATCCCAGGTCATGCCGGTACCAGTCAAGCCGTCAAAGGTCATGCTGGTGTAGGCGGTCTTCAGCTGCTCGCAGATCTCGCTGGCATCCATATCGCCGGTGATGCCGGCTTCCAGAACTGCCTGGTACATGCTGTAGATAACGTCGTATGCGTCAGCAGCGAACTGGTTCGGGGTTTCGCCGTAAGCGGCAACGTAAGCGGTAACGAAAGCCTGGGTCTTCTCGTCCTTTGCGTCAGCAGCGAACGGAGTCAGGAGCATCAGGCCCTCAGCCAGAGAGGTATCAAAGCCCTCAACATCCAAGATGCCGTCCATGCCGTCGCAGCCGAAGAAGGTGGGCTCATAGCCGGTCTTGTTGGCGCCGATCAGGATCTGGGAAGCCTCGGTGTAGTAGATGGGCAGGAAGACCAGCTCAGCGCCAGCTTCCTGGCACTTGGCAACCTGGGTGGACAGGTCGCTCTTGTTGTCGCTGGTGAAAGCTTCAGCAGTGACGATCTCAAGGCCCTTGCTCTCAGCTTCGGTCTTGAACTTGGCGTAAATGCCGGAAGAGTAAGCGTCAGAAGAGTCATAGATGACGCCGATCTTGGTAGCCAGAGCGTTCTCGGCAATGTAGTCAGCGGATGCAACGCCCTGGTTGGGGTCGGTGAAGCAGATCTGGAAGACATTGTCGCCGGTTTCGATAACGGTCTGTGCAGAGGCAGAAGGGGTCAGAACGAACATGTTATCGTTGACGCTCTCAGCAGCAACTGCCAGGGTCGGGGTGGTAGTAACGGGGCCAGCCAGAACCTGCATGCCCCAGTCTTTCAGGGAGTTGTAAGCGTTGACGCTCTTTTCAGCATCGTGCTCATCGTCCTCGAACTTCCAGTCAAAAACATCGCTGCCGTTTGCGGCGTTGATCTCTTTGACAGCCAGTTCTTCGGCGTTCTTAACAGCATTGCCGTAAGTTGCAGCAGCGCCGGTGATGGGGCCAATGCCGCCAACCTTGATGGGGGTGCCGGTGTAGGAGCCGGAAGCAGCGGACTCGCCGGAAGCGACGGTGCTGGAAGTCTCGGAAGAGACAGTGGAAGTAGCTTCGGAAGTAGCGGTGGAACCGCAGGCGGCCAGGCTGACAGCCATGGAAGCAGCCAGCATTGCACTGATGACCTTTTTGTTCATTGTTATTCCCTCCTAATAATTTACAGCCTCCGGCGGGCAAACGCCTGCCGGAACGGGTTGCACAGCCCATAACTGTAATTTAAATTAAAGTATACCGCTAAGTTGGCAAATCTTCAATACGGAATATCGGCATAAATTGCAGATGGAATCCAAAGCCTTTGTGGCGGTTTTGCACAAAGTTTGGTTACAAAATATTATCAAACTACCATATTGACAAAGTTTGTAATAAAAAAATGAAAAACCTGGTTTTAAGGGTTGAAAAACGCGGCGGAATTAGGCATAATAGTTGGTAAACATGAAAGGGGTATCTTAAGATGAAACTTTTGGAAGATCGCATTTTGCAGGATGGGCAGGTCCGCCCGGGCAATGTGCTGAAAGTTGACTGCTTTTTGAACCACCAGCTGGATGTTGACCTGCTGGATAAAATCGGCGAGGAGTTTTACCGCATTTTTAAGGATGACGGAGTAAACAAGATTCTGACTATTGAGGCATCCGGCATTGCGATTGCCTGCATGACGGCTCGCCACTTTGATGTGCCCGTGGTGTTTGCCAAAAAGGCCAAAAGCAAAAACATTGATGGCGATGTGTACACTTCCACGGTACATTCTTATACTTACGGCAAAGATTACAATATCACCCTGGCCCAGAAGTTCCTTGGCCCCAATGACCGTGTGCTGATTCTGGATGACTTTTTGGCTTTGCCGCGGTGGATATATTGAAAAGGACATCCAGCAGCATTATGCCGGGTGGCTGTTTTACCGCGAAAACGCAATTGGTTTTCCCTTCTGCGTGACGAAAGCGGTCAACGCACCTGCGGGCGTCAGCGTGGCGTATACCGATTCCATCCCACTGCTGGCGGCGCTGCTGCGGCCGGTGGCCAATGCGCTGGGCGGTACGTTCCAGTATTTTGGCTGGTTTACCCTTACCTCCTTTGCACTGCAGGGCGGGTTCGGTGCGCTGCTATGCGGGCTGTTCTGTGAGAGCGTGCCTGCCTGTGCGGCCGGGAGTTTGCTGTTCAGTGCCAGCCCGATTCTGATCGAGCGGGCATTCCGGCATACCTCGCTGGGGGCACAATGGCTGGTGCTGGCGGCGTTGTACTGCTATTTTTGCGGGCGGCGGCAGGGGCGGTATCGTCTTCCCCTGCTGTTTGCCGTCAACGTGCTGGCGGTGGGCATCCACCCGTACTTTCTGCCAATGACCTATGCCATCACGCTGGCGCTGCTGCTGGAATATGCGGCGACGCACAAACGCTGGGCCGGGCCTGCGGTGTTTTTGGGCTGTGATTTGGCCTGCACGGCGGTGCTGGGCTGGGCGCTGGGGCTTTTGTATGGCACGGCCACCAGCGGCGGGCAGGCGCTGTACGGGTATTTCTCGATGAATCTGAACGCGCTGTGGAACCCTGCCGGGGTAAACGGCGTGCTCTACAGTCGGTTTTTGCCTGCGCAGAACCAGGTGGGCGGCAATTATGATGCCTTTGCCTACCTGGGGCTGGGCGTGCTGATTGCCCTGCCCATCGCCGTGGTTGCGGCGCGAAAACGCCTGGCTGCGCTGCTGCGGCGGCACTGGGCGCTGTGCGCGGTGTTTGTGGTGCTGACGGCGTTTGCGGTGAGCCATGTGATTACGGCCAACGGCGTGACTCTGGTCACGCTGCCGCTGCCGGCGTCGCTGATCAAGCTGTTCTCGGTTTTCCGCTCCGGCGGGCGGCTGTTCTGGCCGGTGTACTACGTGCTGGTCCTGGCGGCCTTTGCCGGACTGGCGAAACTGCCCCGCGGGACCGTGTGGGTCATAGCGGCAGTGGTGGTGCAGCTTTGGGACATCAGCCCGGCACTTATCCAGCGGCATGAGGCTATGGTGCAGGCGCAGCAGAGTGAGGCCTTCCCTACCACACTGGAAAGTAATTTCTGGCAAGCGGCGAGTGGATACGAGAAGCTTTATTCGGTACAGGGGTTGCAGGACGATGCACTGCACCTGGCACTGTTTGCCGCTGACAACGGTATGACCACCAACAACCCCTTTGCCGCACGGTACGATGATGCCGCTTTGGAAAACCAGCGGGCCGCCCTGCTGGCGGCGCTGGCGGAGGGTCAGGCAGAGCCAAACGCGCTGTATTTGTTTGAGGACGAGGGCGACTTTTTGCAGGCAGTGGAGCCGGTGCGAAACGCCGCCTGGTGCGGCAAGGTGACGAGCCGGGACGGCAGCTGCAATTGGTATGTGATTGCCCCCGGCTTGCAGGGGCAGACGTTTGATGCGCTGTGTACGCTCTACGATGACAGCTATCCCCTGCGGCTGGCGGATTATACCGATGCGCTGTGGAACCGCGGCGTGTTGGATTCTACCCGCAAGACCGTCTGCTTTAAGGATTCTCCGTTTACACGGCGGAAATTGGAAAATGCGCAGTATCTATGCGCGGACGGCCAAGCCTACCGCATTACGGAGCTTGATGACCACGACGCCGGTTGGCTGATGGTCACTTTGGATATAAACGACGCCACGATTTTGTGGGATCAGGAGTTGACGACCCAATGAAAGAATTGCATGTAAAAAGCCTGCTGCCTGTGCGGCTGGACAAGTATCTGATGGACCAGTACCCCGCCTTAGGCCTGGGTCGGCTGAATAAGGCACTGCGGGAGAATAAGATCAAGCTGAACGGCAAAAAGCAGCCGCTTTCCACCCGTGTGCAGAACGGCGATACCATCCGCCTGTTTTTGAGTGACGACCAGTTGGAAAGCCGCCCCACCCCCGCCGCCGTGTTTGTGTATGAGGATGACGACATCATCATTGCCAACAAGCCCGCCGGCCTGACGGTGGACGGCGGCGACGCCGACACGCTGGTAAAACGGGTGCAAGCCAAACTGGCCGCCGAGGGCAAGCCCACCCACGCCGTGCTGTGCCACCGGCTGGACACCGGCACCAGCGGCCTGGTACTGCTGGCCAAAAATAACGCCGCTGAGGCATTTTTGACCGAGGCCATCAAGAAGCGGGAGATCGAAAAGCGGTATCTCTGCGTGACCTTTGGCCGCCCCAATCCCCCCGCCGCTCTGCTGCGGGATTACCTGCTGAAGGACGCCGAGCGCGGCATCGTGCGCATTACCGACACGACGGCGGGCGGCGCGAAGGAAGTCATCACCGGCTACGAGACACTAGCCGTCAGCGGACGGCTGGCCCTGCTGGAAGTGGAGCTGGTCACTGGCCGCACCCACCAGATCCGTGCGCATTTGGCGCATATCGGCTGCCCCATTTTGGGCGACAGCAAGTACGGCAACAACGCCGCCAACCGCGAACTGCGGCTGAAGTACCAGGCACTGTGCGCATGGGAATTGAAGTTCCCCGCCAAAATCAGCGACGAGCGTTTTGCCCACCTGACCGGGCGGGTATTCCATGCCGAGAAACCGTGGTATTGCCAGCAGGTTGAGGATGGGACGCTGAAATAAACTCGTTCATTACAAAACAAATCCGTCATGCACACGCATGGCGGATTTGTTTTTATTCCATCATTTTAATTTGCGCGTCCAGACTTTCCCATGTGTACAGGGTGTTCAGGACTTGCAGCAGTTCCTTTTTGCTCAGGCGCGGAGGCAGACCCAAGCGGGCCAGCAGGGCGCGGCGGCGGTCGGCGCTGTTGGCCGTGCCGGAGATGCCCCACTCGTATAGATCGGTGTAGGTAATGGCGGTGCGGTCGGTATCCTGCGCTGTAGTTTGGGGCGCAGGGGCGCTGTCCAGCGCAGTCTGCAGGCCTTGCAAAATCAAGTCATCAGCGATGCCCTCGACACCCAGCAGCCCCTCCTTGCCGGGGGCCTGTTTGCGGGCCTCCTTGCCGTGGACCGCCGGAACGTAGGCCTGCAGGACATGCTCGGCCCCGACTAAGCCGGTGACAAAGTGGCGGATGCGGAAGCCCGCATCGTCGGAATCGGTCAAAATGATAAGTCCTTGGGCGGCGGCAATACGCTTGAGCATGTTTTGCAGCTCTTTATCCCGGAAGACTCGGGAGCCGTCGGTCGTCAAAATCGTCGCATCGACGAGGTTTGTCAGCCGCGCGGCGTCGTATTTTCCCTCCACCAGGACGGCTTGTTCCAGTTTCAGCATCAGGACCTCCCTGCCAGTGCCAGTTCGCACAGAGCTTTCTGCATCAGCAGGTCGGCGTCCAACTTGCTGCTTTTTAAATCGGCGTCCAGCTTTTGCAGCACTTCCAGGCATTTTTCCAATTGGCGGCGCTTGAAGCGGGAGGCCGTGCGTTCGGTCTCGCCCAGGCGGTAGCTCCACTTGCCACCGTAGCCAAAATCCTTGGCCACATCGGCCAGGCTGCGGCGGCTGCGCTTGGCCTGCAGGACGCGGTACATATCGATGTAGTTGCCGATGAGAGCGCCGGTGATCATGATCGGCTCGTTTTGCAGGGCCAGCAGCGTTTTCAGCTTTTGCTGGGCCTGGTCGGTGCGGCCAGCGGCTACCAGCTTGACCATATCAAAGGTGTCAGCATCCAGCGTGACAGTGCCCAGCTGGGCCACCATCTCGGCGGTGACGGTACCATAACCGGAGAGGGCCGCCAGCTTGTCGATCTCATTTTTCAGCAAAAACTGGTCCTCGCCGCAGCGGTCCAGCAGGGCAGCTTCCGCGCCCTTAGCAAACTGAGCGCCGCATTCGTTTGCCCAACTGCGTGCCATCTCCTGCAAGGCGGCGCGGCCGGGTTTATTGAGCTGCACGCAGTAGCCCAGCTTCTCACAGGCCGTGATCAGTTTTTGCTCCCGCTTGCCGGGGCGCAGCTTGCCGAACTTTTCCTCGATGACGCTGGTCATGACGAAGATGGCGTTTTCGGTGTCGGCCAGCGTATCGCAGAGGTCCTGCAGGTCCTTGTCCGAGTAGGTGGACGGGCGGATGAGGGGCATCAGCACCAGCCGCCGCCCACCGAAGAAGGAGATGGTGCCCGCTGCCAGCACGATCTCCTCCACCCGGGGCGCGGGGCCGTCCAGCACGGTGGTCTCGGGGTCATCCTCGTTCAGCACCTTCAGCGCCTTTTGGGCGGCGGTGTGGACGAGGGCCTCGTCGGCAGCGTAAAAGTAGTACAGCCCGCAGCCGGAGCGGAGCCGTTTATTCAGTTCGTTTTCACTGTAAAGCAACGCGTTCTGCCTCCTTGATTTGGAGCGAGCGGCCGGGCCGCAGTTGGATAAAGGGAATGTCCTGCCCATAGTATACCTGCTGGACGCCCGGCTGGTCAAGCCAGCGGGGCGAAGATGCGGTGGTCAGGATGGCGGCAGGCTGTACCGAATCCGACAGCGCCCCCGCCGCGCAGAGGACGTCCACCGCCACCGGCGCAGACAGGGCGGTGCTGCCTGCCATGACGGCAATGTGACTGCGGCCATCCCCTACCACGGCCAGATTGCCGCCGGAGGTGTGATAGATATCCAGCGTCAGGCCGTTTAAAATAGGCTGGGTGGTGTAGGCGCCCGTGGTTTGGGCAGTGCATATTTCCTCGGTGTCAAAGGTGATTTCTGTGCCGCTGCGGCGCAGATCCACCGTAAGCACCTGCTCGGCGGCGCCGTGGTCGGCCAGGTAGCTGCGCACGGCGCGCAGGTTGGCTTCCCCGCCACGGAACAGCACCACCGCCTGGCCATCCTGCACACAGACGACCGCCGGGTTGCCTGCAGTACCTACAAGCGCCATGGTAACAACGCCTTTCTGCATCTGCACACCCAGCACAATGGCCACTGCCGCGCAAACCACCCCCGCCGGCAGGAACCAGCGGAACCTGCCCGCCGCATAATATACCAGCGCCAGTATGCCCAGCAGGACCAGTACCAGCAGCGTGTACTCCCGCGGGAGGTACAGCCGGGCCAACGGCAAGGCAGCACACCAGGAGGCCAGCGCGTAAAAAATCCGCAGCCATACCGCCAGCAGGAAACTAGCCATATGGGCCAGCGGGGCCGCAATGGCAAGCGGGATGGCGACAATTTGCAAAGCCAGCACGACAAGGCCCAGTACCAGCGCGGGCTGGAGCATCCAGACCGTGAGCAGGTTGGCAAGGACGCCCACGCCGCTGGTTGTCAGGCCCTGGGCGACCAGCACCGGCAGGGTCGCCAGCGATGCCAGCGCCGCCGTCTGCACAGTGGAAAGCACAGTCAGCCCGGCGCGGCGCAGTTGGGCCTGCCAGCCATCGGCATCCTGGCCGGGGATATGCGCTTCTTCCCAACGGGTAAGCGCCACGGATGCCTGCACGCCCAGCACGGCGCAAAAAGAGAGCTGAAAGCCGATGTCGCAGGGCGCGTAAGGGTTTTGCAGGCCCAGCAAAACGGCCACCGCACCCGTGAGGGTGAGCAGGTCGATGGGCTGGTAGAACCAATCTCCCAGCAGCACCAGCAAAAAGACGATGCCAGCCCGCAAAACCGAGATCGGCAGGCCGGTAAGCAGCATGTAAAACACGGCTACCGCCGCCCGCACAAGGATCAGCGGCCGATAAAACCGACGGCGACGACCAAAAGAGAACAGCCCGCACAGCAGCGCCAGATGCAGGCCCGATACGGCCAGCAGGTGCGAGATGCCCGCCGCGCGGAAGGTATCCTGCACGGTGTCCGGCAGGGCCGCCTTATCCCCTAACAGCATGGCAGCTTCGAGGCCACCTAAATCCCGCGGCAGCCACCGGCGCAGCAGCGCTGAGGCATTTTTCCGCAGTCGGTAGAGCGCAAAGCGCGGGGCGCAGCTGTCGGCACCCGTTTTATAGCCGCCGGTGTACTCGCCTTGCAGCAGGATGCCGCGGCTTAATCTGGATGCCCGGTAGGCATCTTTGGGCAGGTCGGTCATGGTAAAATCGGCGGTGAAGGTCTCCCCTGGCTCCTGGGCGGGGAATCCGTTGCTGCGCATTTTAAAATGGCAGCTTTTGCCGTTGATGCCGGTGACCGTTAATGTGCCCCGCAGCTGGCCGTTCTGGTAGGCGGCTGTGGCATCCGTTTCAACAGTAACCATACAGGTCACTGTCTGGCCCGCCAGCGCCCGCACAGGGCGGAACACCGCAAAGCTGAACGCGCAAAACCAGCAAAGCCCCGCTACGGCACCAAGTACCAGCGGAAGAGCTCTGCTGCGGCGGGCTATACTTAAAAATAAAAGCAATAGCAAAAGTGCCGCCGCAGGCACCAGGACCAGCGGCGGCATGTTTGCCGCAAACAGCTCGGCCCCTGCAAAGCAAAGGCCAAAAATGGCAAGTTTGCGTTTCATCTTACTTAATGGGCAAAGAGCGGCAGCGGCTCGAGGAAGAAGATGTCGGTGCGCTTGGCGGCATCCCCCTCGGCCAAGGCGGCGCAGCAGCCAACAACGGTGCCAGTGCTCTTGGCGGCCAGGGTCTCCAGGGCGTGCAGAGAGCCGCCGGTGGAGATGACGTCATCCACGATCAGGATGCGCTTGCCGTTCATATAATCGATGTCCTTCTTGTCGATGACAAGGGTCTGCTTGCCGGCGGTGGTGATGGACTGATCCTCGATGATGACAGGCTCTTTCATGTAGAGCTTGGCACCCTTGCGGGCGGGGATCCAGTACTTGCCGCTCTGGCGGGCCATCTCGTAAGCCAGGGGGATGCCCTTGGCCTCAGCGGTCAGGATCACGTCAAACTCGGGGGCTTTCTTCAGCAGCGCGGCGGCGCAGGCCTCGGTCAGCTCCACATCACTGAACATGATGAAGGCGGCAATGTCCAGATGGTCATTGACCTTGCAGATGGGAAGTTCACGGGTCAGACCCGCGATATGCAAAGTATAGGTATCAGCCATGATAGCTACCTCATTTCGTTTTATAAAGTGATGCTGCGGCTGGCATCAGCCCGGAGGCCATGCCAGGCTGCGGCCTGCCAGCACATGGAAGTGCAGATGCTTGACGCTCTGGCCGCCGTCGGCGCCCACGTTGGTGACAACGCGGTAACCGTTCTCGGCCACGCCCAGCTGGCGGCACAGGTCCGCAATAACGGCATAGATGTGGCCCAGCAGGGCGGCGTCGCTCTCGGTCAGGGCGGCAGCAGAGTCAATGTGCTGCTTGGGGATGACCAGGAAGTGGGTCGGGGCCTGGGGGTCAATGTCGTAGAAAGCCAGCAGCTGATCGTCCTCGTACAGTTTGTTTGAGGGGATCTGCCCTGCAGCAATCTTACAGAACAGGCAATCGTTCATCGGATTTTCCCTCCTTTATTCTGGAATCCGAAACAGCTTGCGCTGTGGATTTACTGCATTTCAGCCTTGACGATCTCGGGCACGGCGTTCAGGGCGTCGTCGATCTTGGAGGTATCGCGGATACCGGCCATGGCGAAATCGGGCTTGCCGCCGCCGTTGCCGCCTGCGATGGCAGCGATCTTCTTGACCAGAGCGCCAGCCTTCAGGCCGCGGACCTGGGCGTTCTTGGAGACGCCAACGGCCATCATAGTCTTGCTGCCGTCGCTGCCGATCAGCACGGTGACAGCGTTGGGGGCCTTATCGCGGACCTTATCGACCATGTCGCGCAGGGTGTCAGCGCCGGTGCCGGTCAGGTAGGCAGAGACGATGCGCACGCCGTCGATGTCGGCAGCATTCTCGAACAGGCCGTCGATCTTGGCGGAGGCCATCTCGGCTTTCAGGATGTCCAGCTGCTTGTTGGTCTCTTTCAGTTCAGCGGTCAGGGCTTCAGCACGAGCCGGGGCATCCTTCAGGTTGTTGGCCTTCAGGGCAACGGCGGTCTTGGCCAGCTGCTCGGTGCGCTCATCCAGCAGGTTCAGCACACCGTAGGCAGTGGTGGCCTCGATACGGCGGATGCCGGCAGCCACGCTGGACTCGCTGAGGATCTTAAAGCAGCCGATCTGTGCGGTGTTGGTCACGTGGGTGCCGCCGCAGAACTCGGTGCTCCAGCCGCCAGCATCGACGACACGGACAACGCTGCCATACTTCTCGCCGAACAGAGCCATGGCCCCCATCTTCTTGGCTTCCTCGATGGGCAGGTTCTGGATGGTGACAGGCAGAGCCTCGAAGATTTTCTCGTTGACGCGGTCCTCGACCTTGCGCAGTTCCTCAGGGGTAACAGCGCTGAAATGGGTGAAGTCGAAGTGGGTCAGCTTATCATCCTGATAGCTGCCGGCCTGATGGACATGCTCACCAAGGACCTCGCGCAGAGCCTTCTGCAGCAGGTGGGTGGCGGTGTGGTTGCGGCAGATGGCCATACGGCGCTGGGTATCAACAGAAGCGGTGACCTCATCGCCCACATGGATGGTGCCGTCCAGCAGCTCGCAGGTATGGACAAAGTAGCCCTTGGGGGTCTTCTTGACCTGGGTGACTTTCAGCTTGGCGTCGCCGTTGGTGATATAGCCGTGGTCAGCGACCTGGCCGCCCATCTCGGCGTAGAACGGGGTGTGGTCCAGCACGACCAGCACGCCGTCCTTGCTCTCGCCTGCCTCGTCGGTGGCGATGGCATCGGCCAACTCTTCGCCGTCAGACAGGGCGATGACCTTGGCGGATTCGCTCAGGGTGTCGTAGCCGTCAAACTGGGTAGCCTCGGCGGTCAGCTCACCGAACAGGTCGGCGCTCCAGCCGGAGATGTCCTTGGCCAGGCGCTCGGCGCGAGCGCGCTCACGCTGCTTGGTCATCTCGACATGGAAAGCGGCCTCGTCGACAGCCAGACCAGCCTCGGCGGCGATCTCACGGGTCAGGTCAAGGGGGAAGCCGAAAGTGTCATTCAGCTTAAAGACTTCCGCGCCGGACAGGACCTTCTCATGGACTTCCTTCAGGTGGCTCATCATGCCGTTCAGGATATTCAGGCCAGCGTCGATGGTGCGGCCGAAGCGCAGTTCCTCGGTGCCGATGACCTTCTTGATATAGGCTTCGTGCTCACGCAGCTCGGGGTAGCCGGCCTCGCTGGACTCGATGACAGTGTCGACCAGCTCGGTCAGGAACGGGCGGTTGATGCCCAGCATACGGCCATGGCGGGCAGCGCGGCGCAGCAAGCGGCGCAGTACGTAGCCACGGCCCTCGTTGGAGGGCAGGATACCGTCGCTCACCATAAACACGGTGGAACGGATGTGATCGGTGATGACACGGATGGAGATGTCGTCCTTTTCATTCTCTTCATATTTCTTGCCGGCGATGCGCTCCACATGGTGCAGCACGGCGGCAACGGTGTCGACCTCGAACAGGTTGTTGACATCCTGCATAACGACGGCCAGACGCTCCAGGCCCATGCCGGTATCGATGTTGGGCTTGGCCAGCAGTTCATAGTTGCCCTTGCCGTCAGCATCGTACTGGCTGAAGACCAGGTTCCAGATCTCCATGAAGCGGTCGCAATCACAGCCGACGCCACAGGTGGGTTTGCCGCAGCCGTACTTCAGGCCGCGGTCATAGTAGATCTCAGAGCAGGGGCCGCAGGGACCAGAGCCATGCTCCCAGAAGTTATCCTCTTTGCCCAGGCGGACCATGTGGTCCTCGGGGATGCCGACGGACTTGGTCCAGATGTCGTAGGCCTCATCGTCGTCCTGATAGACGGAGATGTACAGCTTATCGGCGGGGATCTCCAGCTCTTTGGTCAGGAATTCCCAGGCCCAGGGAATGACTTCCTTCTTAAAGTAATCCTGGAAGCTGAAGTTGCCCAGCATCTCAAAGAAGCAGCCATGGCGGGCGGTGATGCCAACGCGCTCAATATCCGGTGTACGGATGCACTTCTGGCAGGTGGTCACGCGATGGCGCGGCGGCTCCTCCTGGCCGAGGAACCATTTTTTCATCGGCGCCATGCCGCTGTTGATCAGCAGCAGGCTGGTGTCGTCCTTCGGCACAAGGGGGAAGCTGTCCAGGCGCAGATGGCCTTTGGTCTCAAAATAATGCAGATACTTTTCGCGCAGTTCGTTAAGTCCTGTCCATTGCATGTGTGTGTTCTCCTATCCATTGATTTACGGTGAAAGGCCACAAAAAAGAATACAGCCTTCGCCCCTGTACAGGGACGAAGGCTGTGTAAGCTTCCGTGGTACCACCCGGTTTGCAATGTGCCGCATGGACACACTGCCACTTTACCCGCGTTAACGCCGCAGTTACGCTCGGCTTAAATACCGAAAGCTCCGGGGTGGCTTTGCCGGGGTACAGCCGGATACCTTTCACCTAGTGGTATCCTCTCTACGGACTGGCCTGATCGGCATTGGCCCTTTCATCGCCATTTTTCTTTTAACAAAGCTATTATATGCCCCTTTTTACGGCTTGTCAACTGGTTTTTCCGGGTGTTTAGCGCAATGGGGTCATTCTTATTCAATCGGATGCTGGCTGTTCAATCACTTGCAAGCCTTCGGCAATTTTGGCAAAGAGGGCGGCGCTGGAAGTTTCGGGTTCCAGTACGCCGTCCTGCAAGACCGTGATGGTATATTTCGGCGTTTGCGCCGGGGTGAAGCCGCTGAACCAGTAATTGAGCAGCTCGTCCCCTGCTGCATCAAACTGGCCTGTCTGGGCGGTGCCGGTCTTGCCTGCGGCGGTGCCGCCGGCGGGTTTGGCGGCGTGGCCGATGCCATCCTCGACCACGCTTTGCAGCATGCTGCGCAAGGTTTTGGCGGTGGCGGCATCACAGACGATGCGGGGCGCAGGGAGTTGAAATGGGTCGGTGAGGGTGCCGTCTGCATCGGTGACGCCGTAGCAGAAGCGTGGCGTGTGGTAGGTGCCACCGCCGGCGATGGTGTTCATCATGGCGGTGATTTGCAGGGGCGTGGCGGTGAAGCTGCCCTGCCCGAAGCTGAACACCGCCAGCTGGCCGGTGCTTTGCAGTTCTTTGGCGGTGGGCAGCACCCCGGCGCTGGCGGTCAGGTCCGGAGCGATGGGCACAGCGGTGCCAAAGCCTAATTCGGCAGCCGCCGTGCCCAGGGCCTGCCCGCCCAAGATCTGGCCCAGGGCGACGAAGTAGGTGTTGCAGCTTTGCTCCAGCGCACCGCGCAGGTTGACCGTGCCGTGGGCTTTGCCCAGGGCGCAGCGGTAGGTCTGGCCGTCCACCTCGATGCTGCCGGTGCAATCATGGGTGAACCAATCGAGCCCATTCTCGTAGGCGGCCAGCGCCGCCGCCACCTTGAACACAGAACCCACGCTGAAAGTGGAGAACGCCCGGTTGACCAGTGAAGTATCATCGGCGCGGATGCTGCGGGCCACGTCGTCGGGGTCGTACTCCGGCATGCTGACGCTGGCTAACACCTCGCCGGTGGCGGTGTCCATGACGAGGATGCAGCCGCGGGGCATATACAGCTGGGCCAGGCCTTCGCACAAGCGCTGGATGTCGGCGTCGAGGGTCAGCTGCACCTGGGCGCCTGTGCCCTGCTGCTCGGTGATGATTTCCGGCGTGCCGGTGCCCATCAGCCGTCCGCGGGCGGTGGTCCGGCAGACGGCTGCGGTCTGGTCGCAGGAGTTTGCCAGCACAGCGTCCCAGGCGCGTTCCAGCCCGGTGACGCCGCGGCCTTCCTGGTCGAGGTAGCCCAGCAGGTGCACAGCAATAGGGCTGGGCAGCGTACGGCGGGGCTGGTCCAGCAGCAGTACATTGGCCGGGGCACCGATTTGACCGATTTCGACCAAAAAGGGGCTGGTGGAATTGCGGCGCTCGTACAGCAGGGTCTGCGCCTGGTAGGACACGTAGGGCAGCAGCGCGGAGTAGCTGTTGTCGCCGGGGACGCAGAGGGCGTAGCGGGTGGTATCGGTGCCGGTGAGCGGGCGGTCGGTGCGGTCCAGGAAGTTGCCGCGGGCGCGGGGTAATTCTGTGGTTTGGGTGGTCTGCCGCCCGGCGCTGGCCGCGTAGGTGGTATCGGTGCCTACCCAGTACACCCGCGCCAGAATGACCGCCGTCAGCACCATCAGCACACAGCACAATCCCGTAAGCCGCCGCAATGACACAAAACCGCCCCCTTTCCCCGGTTAGTATGGCCGGGTGGAGGGAGCGGTAAACAATTATTGTTTTGCTTTTCTGCGCTGCAGCAGCCAGATAATCATGCAAGTCACCGCGATGCAGGGCAGGAAGCCGAAGGCATCGATGCCTACATCGGTCAGCAGCATGGCGCGGGCGGGGACGAAATATTGGTGAATTTCATCCGACATGGCGTACAGCGTGCAGAGCGCTGCCGCCAGCAGGCCTTGCTGCCATAGGGCGATGCGCCGTGTCCAGAGGTGCACCGTGACCGCCATGCTGACGCCCAGCGCGCAGTAGATATACACGTGCGCCCATTTGCGGATGTTGGCGTTGAAGTTCTGCGCGCTGAACCAGGACGGCGTGATGGCCGAAACTTTGCTGTGCTGCACAGTATCCGCCACTGCCCCGCTGAGCTGGTAGGATGTCTCCCCCGGCTGGGACGAGAAGAAGAAGATCAGCGCCATGATACCCAGCGTAACGGCCAGGACCAGATATTTGGCGTGTTTCTTCATGGCGCTGTCCCCCCTTTGCACAAAAATGTAAGATTTATTTAGTATAACACAGAGCGGGGCAAAATACAAACACAAGCCCGGCATCCGTTTTGAACTGCACCCCATTTGTTAGACAGTATGATATACTATCTAACAGATGGGGTGATTTATTATGTCAAGAGGAAAACCGAACAAACGATATACGCCGGAATTCAAGAAAATGGTTGTAGAAACCATGGAAAAAGAACATCTGAGTATCTATGCAACGATGCAGGAATTCGGAATTAACGACCATAAAATTATAGAGCGTTGGGAACGCATTTATCTGGAAGAAGGGCCGGAAGGCTTGACGGTTGAGCGACGGGGCCGCAGCAGCACTGGTCGGCCAAAGAAGCTGCCAAAAGAGGCGGAAGAAGATCTGCTGGCCGAAGTGCAGCGACTGCGTGCGGAGAACGATTACCTAAAAACTTGCAAGCCTTGGTTTTGGAAGACGAGCGACGCCAGCGCAGAAAACGCAGGTAGTTCAAAAGCTGAGGCAAAAACATTCTCTGGATATTCTTCTCTCAATCGCTCAACTACCCCGTGCCACTTTCTACTACCATCTGAAGCGGATGAACCGTGCAGATAAGTATAAAGCTGTCAAAGCGGAGATCACGGCCATCTACCACGAAAACAAAGGAAGATACGGCTATCGCCGCATTACAGCAGAACTTCACAAGCGCAATTTTCTCCTGAACCACAAGACTGTCCAGCGGCTTATGAAGGAGCTGGGCTTGGTTTGCCGTGTCAGGATGAAAAAATATCGTTCTTATAAGGGCGAAGTTGGCAAAATCGCACCAAATCTGTTAAACCGGGACTTCCGCGCCGAAAAGCCAAACCAGAAGTGGGTCACCGATGTGACAGAGTTCAGTTTGTTTGGAGAGAAGCTCTATCTCTCGCCCATCCTTGATCTGTGCAGCAGCGATCTGGTCAGCTATACCATCTCCGACCGTCCTGTTCTGAGTATGGTTACGACTATGCTGGATAAGGCTTTTGAGAAGATACCGGATGGAACCGGGTTGATCCTTCATTCTGACCAGGGCTGGCAATACCAGCACAAGCAGTACCAGCGAATGCTCCAGAAGAAAGGTGTTCAGCAGAGCATCAGCCGGAAAGGCAACTGTCTGTACAACGCTGTGATAGAGAATTTCTTTGGCTTACTCAAAAGTGAACTGATGTACTTACAAGAGTTTCAGTCCATGGAACACTTCAAGCAGGAACTCGTTGAATATCTGGATTACTACAACAACCGCAGAATCAAGGCAAAGCTAAAGGGCTTGCCGCCTGCAATTCACAGACAGCAAGCCCTTTCGGCTGCTTGAACAATTTTTGCTTCAAATTATTGTCTAACTTTTTGGGGGCACTTCATTTGCGGCGGATGCCGGGCTTATTCGTTATTTATGGGGTCTGTACCGCTTAGTACATACCGCCCATGTCAGGGTTGGGGGCGGCGGGGGCCGGCGGCTCGGGCAGATCGGCGACCAGGCTCTCGGTGGTCAGGACCATGGCTGCAACGCTGGCAGCATTCTCCAGAGCGGAGCGGGTGACCTTGGTCGGGTCGACGATGCCAGCCTCGATCATATCTTCAACATACTCTTCCTTCTGGGCATCGAAGCCGTAGTTGGGCTTGTTAGCCTTCAGGATGTTGTCGATGATGACGCTGCCTTCCAGGCCAGCGTTCTTGGCGATCTGGCGCAGAGGAGCCTCCAGAGCCTTGCGGACGATCTTAGCGCCGGTGCGCTCGTCGCCTTCCAGCTCGTTAACGACCTTGTCAACAGCGGGGATAGCGTTGATGGTAGCCGTGCCGCCGCCAGCAACAATGCCCTCTTCAACAGCAGCCTTGGTGGCGTTCAGGGCGTCCTCGATGCGGAGCTTCTTGTCTTTCATCTCAACTTCGGTAGCAGCACCGACCTTGATGACGGCAACACCGCCGGCCATCTTAGCCAAGCGCTCCTGCAGCTTCTCACGGTCGAAGTCAGAGGTAGCGGAAACGATCTGGCTGCGGATCTGAGCCACGCGGTCAGCAATGGCCTGCTTGTCACCGGCACCGCCAACGATGGTGGTGTTCTCCTTGGTGACTTTGACCTGGCGGGCCGTGCCCAGCAGCTGCATGGTTGCATCCTTCAGCTCATAGCCCAGGTCGCTGCTGATGACGGTACCGCCGGTCAGGATAGCGATATCCTGCAGCATCTCCTTGCGGCGATCGCCGAAGCCGGGAGCCTTGACGGCAACGACATTCAGGCCGCCGCGCAGACGGTTGATGATGAGGTTGGACAGGGCATCGCCCTCGACATCTTCAGCAATGACCAGCAGCTTACGGCCAGACTGGATGACCTGCTCCAGCAGAGGAACGATGTCCTGGAAGACGCTGATTTTCTTGTCGGTAATCAGGACGGAGCAATCGTCGTAGACAGTCTCCATCTTCTCGGTGTCGGTGACCATGTAGGGGGTCACGTAGCCGCGGTCGAACTGCATGCCTTCGACGACCTCGGTGTAGGTCTCGGCAGTGGTCTTATTCTCCTCGATGGTGATAACGCCATCGGCAGTGACCTTCTCCATTGCGTCAGCGATCAGCTGGCCGATCTCAGCGTCGCCGGCAGAGACAGTGCCAACACGGGCGATGTCCTTGCTGCCGTTGACCTTCTGGCTGTGCTCCTTAACGGAGGCAACAGCGGCGGCGACAGCCTTCTGCATGCCGCGCTTGATGTCCATGGGGTTGGCACCGGCGGTAACGTTCTTCATGCCCTCGGTGACAAGAGCCCGGGCCAGAACGGTGGCGGTGGTGGTGCCGTCACCAGCTGCATCGTTGGTCTTGCTGGCGCACAATGCTGTTTTTCGGCTCGGTCAGAACACGGATCAAAGATTCCTCGTCCAGCGGGTCCAGCACCGTCACAACCGGCAGACGACCGATCAGCTCCGGAATCAGGCCAAACTTGACCAAATCGTCCGGCTCCACTTTGCGTAGCAGCTTTTGACGGGTTTCCTCGCTGTCCAGGTTGGTGCGCAGCTGGCTACCAAAGCCGAGGGTGCTCTTGTCGGTACGGGTCTGGATCAGCTTTTCCAGGCCGTCAAAGGCACCGCCGCAGATGAACAGGATGTTCTTGGTGTTGATCTGGATGAATTCCTGCTGCGGATGTTTGCGGCCGCCGTTGGGCGGCACATTGCTGACAGTGCCTTCCAGAATTTTCAGCAATGCCTGCTGCACGCCCTCTCCGCCAACATCGCGGGTGATGGATGGGTTCTCGCTCTTGCGGGTGATCTTATCAATCTCGTCCACATAGATAATACCAACTTCGGCTTTGGGAATATCAAAGTCCGCAGCCTGAATCAGCTTGAGCAGAATGTTCTCAACGTCCTCGCCAACGTAACCGGCTTCGGTCAGGGTGGTGGCGTCCGCAATCGCAAACGGAACGTTCAGCATTTTGGCAAGCGTCTGGGCCAGCAGGGTTTTGCCGGTACCGGACGGGCCAAGCATCAGTACGTTGGACTTTTGCAGCTCTACATGGCTTTCCTGCCCGGAAAGAATGCGCTTATAATGATTGTAGACAGAAACTGCCAGCACGCGCTTGGCATCGTCCTGACCAATGACATACTGGTCAAGGCCAGCTTTGATCTCAGCAGGCGTCATAATGTTGACATCCGCCAATGGGTCAACGCCGGAATGCCCGCGAGAAGCCGCAGCACGGCGTTCCGGCGTTGCGCGCGGCGGTTCGGGTGCGTTGCCATCCTTATACAGGGCACTGTAGCACATATCAATGCAATCTTTGCAGATGTTTACGCCGGGGCCGATGATAAGCTGATCCACCTGGCTTTGGGAACGGCCGCAAAAGCTGCAAATCATTTCACGTTTTCCGTCCTTGCCGGAAATCGAATTTGCCATTTCCTAATTCCCCCGGTTTTAGTGTTTTACAATGATCTCATCGATCAGGCCATAGGCCTTGGCTTCCTCTGCGGTCAGGTAGTTATCGCGGTCAGTATCTTTCTCCACAACCTCAAGAGGCTGGCCGGTATACTCGCTGAGCATGCGGTTCATCTTTTTCTTGATCTGCACAAGGTGGTTGGCATGGATCTGGATGTCGCTTGCCTGGCCGGAAAGGCCACCGCCCTGGCCGCCGGAAATCAGCGGCTGATGGATCAGGATCTCAGAATTCGGCAGGGCAAAACGCTTACCCTTGGTGCCGCTGGCCAGCAAAAATGCACCCATGGAAGCAGCCATGCCCACGCAGATGGTGGAAACATCGCACTTGATATACTTCATGGTATCGTGGATGGCCATACCGTCGGTAATGGAACCGCCAGGGCTGTTGATGTAGAAGCTGATATCTTTTTCGGGGTCCTGCCCTTCCAGATACAACAGCTGTGCAATGATCACGCTCGCGGAAGTGGGGTTGACATCCTCGCTCAGAACGATAATACGGTCGTTCAACAGGCGGGAGAAAATATCATAGCTGCGCTCACCGCGCGCAGTCTGCTCAACAACATAAGGTACCAGGCTCATTCGGTTCCCTCCTTAAAACAATGGTAATGGTTCCGGGCTGTTACAGCCCGGAGAGCGGAGAACAAATCTCCATGATTCGATAAGAGCCGATACAACGGCAAAGCACGCTGTATCGGCTTTTATACAATCTTGCTATCGGGCAAAGCCAGGGCTATGGATTAGTCCTGCTTTTCCTCTTCTTTGGGCTCAGCGGTCACAACGTTAGCCTTTTCCTTAACAAAGTCGATTGCCTTATTGATTGCCAGGTCAGCCTTAACAGCAGCGGCATCCACAATGCTCTTAACCTTGTCGGCTTCCATCTTGTAAGCGTCAGCAATGCGCTTAACTTCTTCCTCGAACTCCTCGTCAGAAGCGGTGATGCCTTCCTTGGCAACGATAGCTTCCATTGCCAGGCGCATCTTGACCTGCTTGTCAGCCTGCTCCTTGAACTGTGCACGGAACTGCTCGATGTTCATGCCCATATACTTCAGGTAGTCAGCCAGCTTCAGGCCCTGCTGAGAAATGCGGTACTCGAAGTCCTGAACCAGCTCGTCGATGCGGCTGTCAACCATGGCGTCAGGAATATCAGCCTTCATGTTGTTGACGACCTGGTCAATCAGATCGTTCTCGACCTTCTGGTCAGCCTGCTTGTCCAGGTTGGTCTTGATGTTGTTGCGGATGGAATCCTTCAGCTCGTCCAGAGTGTCGTACTCGCTGACGTCCTTTGCAAAGTCGTCATCCAGAGCGGGCAGCTCCTTGTACTTGACTTCATGCAGCTTGATCTTGAAGGTTGCATCCTTGCCAGCCAGCTCGGCAGCGCCGTATTCCTCGGGGAACTTGACGTTGACATCGAACTCTTCGCCAGCGGAATGGCCAACAACCTGATCCTCGAAACCGGGGATGAAGGAGCCGGAGCCCAGAACCAGAGAGTAATGCTCTGCCTTGCCGCCCTCAAAAGCCTTGCCATCAACAAAGCCCTCAAAGTCGATATCAACGGTATCACCGTTCTCAGCAGCGCCCTCACGGGTCAGCAGACGGCCGTTGCGGTCCTGCATGCGCTTCACTTCGGCGTCAACATCTGCCTCGTTGACATTCTTGGCTTCTTTGGTCACAGTTAAACCGGCATACTCGCCCAGTTCAACTTCGGGCTTGACAGCAACCTTGACCTTCAGCACAACGCCGTCAGCCTCAGACATGGAAACGACCTCGGGATCGGGGCGGCCGACAACATCGATCTTTGCTTCCTTCACAGCGGCCTCATAAGCCTCCGGGAACAGATCATTGACAGCGTCATAATGGAAAATGTCAGAACCGTACATCTTCTCGATCATAGCCTTGGGAGCCTTGCCCTTGCGGAAGCCGGGAATGGCATATTTTTTGCCTTCGCGCTTGAACGCATTGTTCACAGCGGCCTTGAAGGTCTCAGCGTCGATAGAGAACTGCAATTCTACCATGCTCTTTTCGAGCTTTTCACAGGAAATCAGATTCATTTGAAAATCCTCCAAACATAGAAATACAATGTATTATATCATGTACCGGCAAAGAATACCAGCCCATTTTGAAATAAAATTCCCTTTACAGGCAAAAAAATTGAAAAAAGCTGCAAACAAATGCTTTAATCACAGATTTTATAAGGGCAAAAATGCAAACCGTCCGCCGAAACCAGCTTGTAGCGGATACCATCCACTTCGCGCTGGATAGCCCCGCGGATGGACTTTCCGTGCAGGTGGCCGTAATAACATTGCTGCACGCCAAACTCATGCAGGATATCCACCAACGGCTGTGCGCACCCGCCGGGATAAACTGGCGGGTAATGCAGAAATGCAATTTTCTGTGCGCCCCCCCCTGCCTGCAGCGACATGCGCAGGCGGCCGGCTTCGCGCGCCATGATCTTGGCATCTTGGGCGTTGGTATCGTCAAACGGCCAGCCGCGGGTGCCGCACAAGGCATAATCCCCCACCATGCAGGCATTGTTATGCAGGATGTGCATGGTATCAAAGCCGTTTTCTGTCAGGTAGCGCTCCATCTTGCGGGCGGTCGTCCACCAATAATCATGGTTGCCTTTCAGCAGCCATTTTTGACCCGGCAGGTTTTGGATAAACGCAAAGTCGGTTTTGGTGTCCTCCAGCTTCATGGCCCAGCTGGTATCCCCCGCCAGAATGACTGTATCCTGCGGGGAGATCAGCGTGCGCCAGTTTGCTTCCAACTTGGGCAGATAGCCTTCCCAGCCTTCAAAAACATCCATCGGCTTATCCCCGCCGAGAGAAAGGTGAAGATCACCAACCACAAAAATTGCCATATGCACCCCCGGCAGTATATTCTGGTGTATTCTGCCCATACTGATAGAGCACGCAAAAGCAAACGCTTTTGTGCCTTACCAAGAAAGGAGAAGCACCATGATGGAAGAAAACGTAATCAACGGAATTTGCTGTGATGTAGAAAACTGTGTGTACAACAACGGCTCCTGCTGCTGCACAGCGCATGAGATTCACGTGAACCACCGCGCCAACAACGGCACAGAAACAATGTGCGAAACCTTCAGCGAAGTATAACCACAGTTTACCGGCGGCTGCCGGGCTGCGTTTGCGGGCCTGGCAGTGCTTACTTAATGCGTGTAATGCACGCCCCTAATGCCGCTTATTTCAGCGCGGCATCCCGGATGGCGGCAGGCTCAATGACGGTATTGAACCGCACCGGCAGGGTGTTCAGCACGCTGAGGGAAGCCGGAACCGGGCAGCCGGTTTTGACATTCAGAGCAGCCATGGCGGCAAAGTCGCTTTCCGGGGCAGTTTCACCCAGCGCGGCCAGCACATCGCGCGGGAACTTGTACGGGCTGGCGGTGGAAAGCACCACCATAGGTGCCGCGCTGCGCACCGTCTCAGCTACGCAGAACGCAACGGCGGTGTGGGTATCGCAGAGATAATTGTCCTGCTCAAAGCGGGCATTGATCTCTGCAGCGCCAGCTGTATCATCAGCACAGCCGCAGGCAAAAGATGCCTGAATGCGGGCCAGGGTCTCGGCATCGACGGTGTACATACCAGTCTTTGCCAGGTCAGCCATCCAGCCTGCCACTTTGGCGCTGCTGCAGCTGACATGGTACAGAAGACGCTCCAGGTTGCTGGAGATCAGGATGTCCATGGACGGCGAGGTCGTCTTGTAGAAGGTGCGGCGGGCATCATAGGTGCCGGTCTTGATAAAGTCGGTCAGGACGTTATTCTTGTTGGAAGCGCAAACCAGCTTGCCCACAGGCAGGCCCATCTGCTTGGCATAATAACCGGCCAGGATATCGCCAAAGTTTCCGGTCGGCACGCAGAAGTCCACCGGCTGTCCCCAGGCAACATTGCCCTGCTCCACCAGGCGGAAGTAGGCATAGAAGTAGTAGACGATCTGCGGCACCAGGCGACCCCAGTTGATGGAGTTTGCGCTGGACAGGCAGATATTGCGCTTTTCCAGTTCTTCAGCAACCGAAGCATCGCCAAACACGCGTTTCACGCCGGTCTGGGCATCGTCAAAGTTGCCGTTCACGGCATAGACGGATACGTTATCTCCTGCCTGGGTGGCCATCTGCAGGCGTTGGATTTCGCTGGTACCGGCATCGGGATAGAACACTTCGATCTCAATGCCCGGCAGGCCTGCATAACCAGCCAGTGCAGCCTTGCCGGTATCGCCGGAGGTTGCCACCAGAATGCGGGTCGTTTCGGTGCGGCCCAGGTTTTTTTTGGCCTGAACCAGCAGTTTGGGCATCAGCTGGAGCGCATAGTCCTTGAAGGCGCAGGTCGGGCCGTGCCACAATTCCAGCGAGTACAGGCCATCGTGAACCTTCTGGACATAACCCGCCTTACCGGCAAAGGCATCTCCATAAGTTGCAGCGGCAGCTTCACCCAGGAAAGCCGGGTCATAATCTGTCAAAAAGCCAGCCAGAACTTTCTGGGCAAGCTCCGGGTAGCTGAGGGATTTCCAATCTTCCAGCTCTGCTTTGGGGAACGCGGTGGGAACGAACAGGCCTCCGTCCGGTGCCAAACCGCAGAGAATGGCCTCCGACGAAGAAACGATGGTGTTGGGATCGCGTGTGCTTTGGAACTGCATAATCAAACCCCCTATATATTTTTCATCTCTATCAAACCTTTCCGCACAGAAAGGCCTGTTTTTTCTGGCACAGCAAAAATAGGTTGCTCATCCTGTTTTGCTGTATCCAAAACAGCTCAAAATAGTCCCCGCATCATTCGCTGGCAAAAGCATCCCGGATGCAGTGGACCTGCCAGCCGGAACCGGCAGGCAGAACTTCCACCACATCAAAACGGATGTTGGCATCAGCATACGGGCTTTGCTGAAGATACTGGCCTGCCGCGGCAATCAGACGTTGCTGTTTATAATAGTCCACCGCTTCGGCCGGAGCGGCGCGCTGGGCGCTGGTGCGGGTCTTGACCTCGGCAAACACGATGGTGTCTGCCTTATATAAGATCAAGTCCAGCTCCCCCATGCGGGTGCGGTAGTTATGGTTCAGCAGCAGGTAGCCCTGCCGGATGTAATACTTAGCGGCAACAGCTTCGCCCGTATGGCCCAAATTGGCGCGGTTCATGGCCAGTAGCCCTGCCTTTTCAAGAAGCTGCGGCGGTAAAAATCCTGAATGCCATATTGTTCAATCAGCTCATAATGCAGCTTGGTGGGATAGCCTTTGTGTTTGGCCAGCTGGTACTGCGGATACTGTTTATCCAGCTCCAGCATGTACCGGTCACGGCTGACTTTGGCCAGAATGGAAGCCGCCGCAATACTGGCGCTGTTGGCGTCACCCTTGACGACAGCCTCGGCAGGCTGGGCCAGATTGGGTGGGCAGCGGTTGCCATCCACCAGAACATAGTCCGGCGTAACGGCCAAACCGGCCACCGCCTGCTCCATGCCGTCCATGGTAGCCCACAGGATGTTGCGCTCGTCAATTTCCTGCGGGGAGATAAAAACGATCTGGTAGCACAGAGCGCGGGCAATGATCTCGTCAAACAAGGCTTCGCGGCGCTTCTCGCTGAGCTTTTTGGAGTCGTTGACTCCTTCAATGGGGTCATCCGGGTTCAGGATGACGGCGGCTACGCAGACCGGCCCGCACAGGGGGCCGCGTCCAGCTTCGTCCACGCCGCAGATGTTGCCATGCTCGGCGCGCTTTGCTGCGTCAAACGTATACAACGCGGGGTTACTGCTCGTCCTCATCGGCATCATCGCCCTCCCAGTCTGTCACTTCTGCGCGCTGCGGCGGGCGTTCCAGCGAGATACGGCCCCACTTGCTGGCGCGGAATTCCCCGACCAGCATTTTGGCGGCACGCTCGGTGTCAACCTCGCCGCCGGAAATCAGCATACCACGCTTGGCACCGATGGCCTGCAAAAGGTCATATGGCGGCAGAGCCAAAGCCTGCTCATCCAGCTTGTAGCGCTCCATCAGGCGCTGCGGATAGATGGCCCGCACGCCGGACAGCAAACCACAGGCAAGCTCCTCGATATCCAGGATATCATCTTTGATGGAACCGATGAACGCCAGATTAGTGGCGGTTTCCAGACTGTCAAACTTTTTCCAAAGCACGCCGGGCATGTCCATCAGGTCGTAATCATCCACGGTGATCCACTGTTTGCCGCGGGTAACGCCGGGTTTGTTGGCCGCTTTGGCGCGGGCAGCACCGGCAAAGGAATTGATGAAGGTGGATTTGCCCACATTGGGAATGCCCACCACCATCACACGGATGCGGGCACCGATCATGCCTTTTTTGCGGCGGCGCTCCATCAGGGCGGAAAGTTCTTTTTCAATGGGACCTTTGACTGCACCTGCCTTGCCGCTTTGTTTGGAGTTCATGGGCAGGCAGCCAGCCCCGGCGCTTTTGAAGTAAGCCAGCCACTGGGCAGTGATATCCGGGTCCGCCAGGTCGGCTTTATTCATAATATACAGGTGCGGCTTGCCGGAGGTGATGCGTTCAATTTCCGGGTTCAGGCTGGAAAGCGGGATGCGCGCATCCAGAATTTGTAAAACACAATCCACGTTGCGGATCTCGGTTTCCATCAGGCGCAGGGTTTTGGCCATATGGCCGGGGAACCATTGGATCGCGCGGCGGTTGATGATATCTTCGCTCATCTGCTTCTCCTGTCAATATTTTTGAATGGTTTTGCCCATCACATCCCGGATATCCACAAAGCCGATATCGGAACGGCGGCTGTCCAAAGAATTGTTGCGGTTATCCCCCATCACAAAGATGGTGCCTTCCGGCACGGTGACGGGAAACGTCATATCCAGGCGGGTGTAGGTCGGTTCCGCGGTATAGGGTTCGTCCAGTGCTTCGCCGTTGCGGTACACGGTGCCGGTGGTAAAATCAATGTCGATCGTATCACCTGCCACGCCGATGACGCGTTTGATAAGCGTTTGGCCGTGCGGGGTGTAGGCGTCGATCACGACGATATCCCCATGGCTGGGCTGGTACGGCAGACTGTTGATGATCAGCAGCTGCTGATCATGCAGGGTGGGGTCCATGGAATGCCCGTCCACACGGATGGCCCGTGCGGCAAAGGTGAACACAAGAGAAAGCACAGCAACCGCCAGAATGATGGAATCCAGCCATTCCAGCAGGTTTTTGTTCTTTTTGCAGCGCTCTGTTACAGCGGCACTTGCCATAGCCAATCAAGCCCCCTTGCCTGGCATAGAAATTGATAAAACAAAAAGGGAAGAACGCCAACCGTCCTCCCCTTTTGCTGCATATTGGCCGATAATCAGACGCGAGCCTTGACCTTGGCGGCCTTGCCGGTGCGGCTGCGCAGATAGAACAGCTTTGCACGGCGAACCTTACCGCGGCGAACAACCTCAACGTTCTCGACGAACGGGCTGTTGACCGGGAACACACGCTCAACGCCAACACCATAAGAGGTGCGGCGGACGGTGAAAGTCTCAGCGATGCCGCCATGCTTCTTAGCAATAACGGTACCTTCGAAAGCCTGGATACGCTCCTTGTCGCCTTCCTTGATACGGACGGACACGCGGACGGTATCGCCGACTTCAAACTTGGGCTGGTTCTCTTTGATCATGCCCTCGGTCATTTTCTGCATTGCGTTCATTGATGAATTCCTCCATTGTTTTGCGACGTTCATACCCGCTTACAGCGGCAGAGGACCGCCTGTATAATGATGTGTCATTACCCCGCCGATGGCTCGGCGGCACTAACGCTTAAGTATAATAACATACCCTGGCAGATTTTGCAAGGGCTTTTCGGCAAATTAACAAAATTCTTCGTTGTTTTTTTTGTGTAAAGCTTCGTGCGCAGCACGCTGCACAGCCAGGGCGGGATGTTGTACTGCTGCTGCAAATAGCCCAGCAGCAAAGCGGGGTTATAGTTCGGTGCTTCGCCGGAGCCGCAGGGCAGCACCAGGTTAAACTGCAGCTGCTCCCCTGCCTGTTCATATTCAACATGCGGGATAATGGTTTTCAGGTCCAGCTCTTTCTGGCCGCGCTTGGTCTTTTTGACCACCATGGCGTTTTCGGCTGCGTTGTAAGCATCCAGCGCAGCAGCGGCGCTGGCGGGCAGAGTGACAAGATAAGAAGCATGGTCGATCTCCGCTACCTTATTCTGCGCCTGCTGGGCGCTGAGCACCTTGATACCGCGCGGCATGTAGGGCTGCAAAACATCGCACCAGGTATCCAGCTGGGGGTCCTCAGCTTCGGTTTTTACCTCGCAGCACTCACACAGGCTTTCCTGCCCCAAAGACAGCGGGCACGCAAAGGAAAGATAGATATGCGGGTTAAAGCCCTGGGTGTAATACACCGGCAAACCGCTGCGCTTTAAGATGCGATGGAACACGCGCTGCAGGTCCAGCAGCGAGATATAGGCAGCTTCGCCCGTTTTTTCAAAGCGAATTCTTACTGTAATCAAAGCAGGGTCCTCCCAGCAGTTTATTGGCACCGCAGGCCGAGCACTGGCGGTTGCAGGGCTGTGTGGTCTGCGCCTGCAGGGCCTTTTGGTATTCCCGCACCAGGTGGGCATGGGTCACACCCACATCCAGGTGCGACCACGGGGTTACTTCATCCAAGCCCAAGGCGCGGTAGTTATAAAAATCGGGGTCCAGGCCGCAGGCAGCAAATGCTTCCAACCAGCGGTCATAGCTGAAGAACTCCTCCCAGGTATCAAAGAATGCGCCGTTGTGATAGGCAGTTTCGATCACGCGGCCCATGCGGCGGTCACCCTTGGCAAACACACCCTCCAGCACGCTGGTGGCGCTGTCGTGATAGTTGACCTTGATTTTGCGCGAATGCACACAGCTGAGCAGGTACTTCTGCTTTTCGCGCAGGGTTTCGCGGCGGTCCTGGGCGCAGAACTGGAACGGGGTATCCGGCTTGGGCACAAAGCAGGCCACGCTGATGGTAACCTGCACGCCCTTGCCTTTGGGGTGCTCCATGCTGTAATACAGATCCACTACCTGCTGGGCGGTATCGGCAATGCCTTTGATGTCTTCCAGTGTTTCGGTGGGCAGGCCCATCATAAAGTAGAGCTTGACGGAGGTGTAGCCTTCCGCGAAGGCAATGCGGCAGCCGCGCTCGATCTGCTCCCAGGTGACGTTTTTGTTGATGACATCCCGCAGGCGCTGGGTGCCGGCTTCGGCCGCAAAGGTCAGGCCGCTCTTGCGCACCTTAGTGGTTTTTTCCACCAGAGACTGCGAGAAGTTGTCCACACGCAGAGACGGCAGCGACAGGCTGACATGGTCGGTCTCCGCCCAGGAATTCAGCTCGTCCAGGATATCCTCCAGACGGGAATGGTCAGAGGTGGACAGGCTGGAAAGGCTCAGTTCATCGTACCCGGTGTTGCGGCACAGCACACGGGCGCTTTCGCTGATGAGCTTGGGCGAGCGCTCGCGGAACGGGCGGTACAGCTGGCCTGCCTGGCAGAACCGGCAACCGCGCACACAGCCGCGCAGAACTTCCACACAGGCACGGTCCTGCACAGCACCCACCATGGGCACAACAAAATTTTCCGGCGGAACAAAGCTGTCCATGTCCTTCACAATGGCCTTGGTCACACGTTCCGGCACACCGGGGCGGTTAGGCTTGATGCTTTCCACCCGGCCATCCGGCAGGTAGGTTACATCATAGAAGGACGGCACATACACGCCGGGAATTTTTGAAAGTTCAAACAGCAGCTGGTCCTTGTTCCAGCCAGCCTTTTTACCTGCTTCCACGGTGGCGCAGATGTCCTGCAGCATCTGTTCGCCTTCGCCCAGCTGCATGATATCAAAGAAATCCGCCATCGGTTCGGCGTTGCAGACGCAGGGGCCGCCGGAAATGATCAGCGGCCAGCGCTCGTCACGATCCGCAGCGCGCAGCGGAATGCCTGCCAGATCCAGCATGGCAAGGATATTGGTATAGCAAAGCTCGTACTCCAAGGAGAAGCCAACGATATCGAAATCCGTCAGCGGGTCCTTGCTTTCCAGGCAGTAGAGCGGAATATGCAGCCGCTCCATCTGTTCTTTCATGTCCACCCAGGGCATGAAGGCACGCTCACACCACCAGTTTTCGTGGCGGTTGAGGATGTCGTACAAGATCTTCTCGCCCAAAAAGGACATGCCGATCTCATATCCGGTACATCCACTTTGTCTTTATCTTTATACACGGGAAGCAGAACGCCACCAGGCTCAGTGCTTCTTTAAATTTGGGAGAAAATTCCGCCATTATGGTGAACCATCCTTATGGGGCTTGGCCCCTTTTTACCTGTATTGTACCCGATTTCAGCAGCGAAGTCGTCAACGCGCTTTTCCAGGCCTTCGTTATTCCCTTGATGAAGTGTCAGGTGTACTTCGACGATCTTGATATCGCCGCCCAGCTTCTTAGCGGTAGCGTTCACATAGGCGTTCACGTCCATGTTGCCATCCTTGATGAAAGCCTGATCGACCAGGCAGTTCTCCTTGTAGAACTTGCCCAGACGGCCGGTAGCCATCTTCTCTTTGATGGCGTCGGGCTTGTTGGCGGCCTTCGGATCGTTAGCCATCTGAGCGATGATAATCTTCTTCTCGTTCTCGATAGCCTCAGCAGGCACAGCCTCACGGTTCAGGTAGCTCGGGTTTGCAGCAGCGATCTGCATTGCAATATCCTTGCCAAACTCAACGAACTCCGGCTTAGCAGCAACTTCATCGCTGGTCTCGAACTTGACGATGACACCGTGGGTGCCGCCGCCGTGGACGTAAGCAGCGCAATGACCCTCGTAGAAGGCAAAGCGGCGAACCTTGATGTTCTCCTTGATGACCAGAATCAGAGCCTTCAGAGCTTCGTCAACAGTGCCTTCGCCCATCTTGCAGCCCATCAGAGCCTCAACATCAGCGGGCTTCTGCTCAGCAACAACATTGGCCAGATCTTTGGTGAACTCAACGAACTTATCGTTCTTGGCAACAAAGTCGGTCTCAGCGTTGACTTCAACAACAACAGCACCGTTAGCGGTGGCAACAGCGTAAACCATGCCTTCAGCAGCGATACGGCCAGCCTTCTTAGCGGCAGTAGCCAGACCCTCTTCACGCAGAATCTCGATAGCCTTATTGATGTCGCCATCAGCCTTAACAAGAGCCTTCTTGCATTCCATCATGCCGCAGTCAGTCTGGCGGCGCAGTTCCATAACGTCCTTTGCAGAAACAGCCATGTTCATTCGTCCTTTCTGAATTTAGGTGTACAAACAGTTTCGGGCGGGATCGGGCTTATTCAGCCTTGGCGGCCTCTTCGGCAGCGGGAGCATCCTGCTTACCCTGCTTGCCTTCCAGCACAGCATCAGCCATAGCGCCGGAGATCAGCTTGACAGCGCGGATAGCGTCGTCGTTGCCGGGGATCACGTAATCGATCTCATCGGGATCGCAGTTGGTATCAACGATAGCAACGATGGGGATGTTCAGCTTGCGGGCCTCGGAGACAGCGATGCGCTCCTTGTGCGGGTCAACAATGAACATAGCCTTCGGCAGGGTCTTCATGTTCTTGACGCCGCCCAGGTACTTGTCCAGCTTCTCCATCTCGAGCTCGAGCTTGACAACTTCCTTCTTGGGCAGCAGATCGAAGGTGCCGTCGGCCTGCATGGTCTTCAGCTGCTCCATACGATCGATGCGCTTACGGATGGTGCGGAAGTTGGTCATCATGCCGCCCAGCCAACGAGCGTTGACGTAGTGCATGCCGCAGCGGGTAGCCTCGTCACGGATGGAATCCTGAGCCTGCTTCTTGGTGCCAACAAACAGGATCTCGCCGCCGTCAGCAGCAACATCGCGGACGAAGTTGTAAGCCTCATCCAGCTTCTTAACGGTCTTCTGCAGGTCGATGATGTAGATGCCGTTGCGCTCGGTGAAGATGTACTTAGCCATCTTGGGGTTCCAACGGCGGGTCTGGTGACCGAAGTGGACGCCTGCTTCGAGAAGCTGTTTCATAGATACGACTGCCATAGTTAATTTCCTCCAAAATTTAGTTTTTTACCCTCCGCATCGCGTACTTGTTTTCTAACCTTTTTACGTGTTACGGCAAAAAAGGCACAAAAAAACAACGCAATGCGTGTGTATTGCTATAGTATAGTAGCACAAGGTGCAGCAAAATGCAAGAACTTTTTTTCATTATGCGAAAATTCTTGCCTGCACGGCGCAAAATATGCACCTTCACAAAAAAATGCGGCCCATATACAGGGCCGCACGAACTTACCGCATCAGATGGAAATCGCCTGTGCCACTTCGATCTCCATCGGGTCAAGGTATTTGTGCATCGACAACGCCACGTTGACATCATAATCCACGATCTTACCGCCGGACAGGGCAACCACGCGGTTATAAATGCCCTTATCCAGCAGGTCCACTGCATGGTAACCCATCAGGGAGGCATTCACACGGTCACGCACGGTAGGTGAACCGCCGCGCTGGATGTGGCCCAGAACAGTTGCACGCGAATCAACACCTGTTGCAGCCTGGATCTGGTTGGCCAGGGTCTGGGCATCGGTAACGCCTTCCGACACAATGATGATGAAGTGCTTTTTGCCGGTAACCTGGGTCTGGCGCATACGCTGGAGAATGTCACGCTCAAAGTCGAACGGACGCTCCGGCAGCAGGACAGCGACAGCGCCGGTAGCGATGCCGACATTCAGGGCAATATAACCGGCGTGGTGGCCCATAACCTCAACGACGCTGCAACGGTCATGGCTCTGGGTGGTATCACGCAATTTATCAATGGCTTCTACCGCGGTATTCATGGCTGTATCATAGCCAATGGTATACTCGCTGCAGGCAATATCGTTATCAATGGTGCCGGGAATGCCAACGCAGGGAATGCCCTGGTTCGCCAATGCGCGGGCGCCCATGAAAGAACCGTCGCCGCCGATGACCACGAGGGCATCAATGCCAAGTTCCTTACAGCGTGCAAGGCCTTTGGCCTGGCCTTCCTTGGTTTTGAACTCCAGGCAGCGGGCAGTATACAGGATCGTGCCGCCGCGGTGGATGATCTCCGACACGCTGCGGACGTTCATCTCGTAGCATTCGCCGTTGATCAGGCCGTTATAACCGCGCTGAATGCCCATCATGCGGTAGCCCTTGGAGATGCCTGCGCGGACAATGGCGCGTACCGCTGCATTCATGCCGGGGGCGTCGCCGCCGCTGGTCAGTACACCGATAGTTTTGATTTCCTTAGCCATAAAAATGTCCTCCTGTTATAGTTGAGCCGCGCAGAGCGGCCCAATGAAGAAAACGCAAAACTGGTTTTCCCCGGCAGGCATTTTCCGGCGTACCACCGGGCAACCTGCCTATTTTTTAACATACTCCCCTGCCTGTTATTATACCATACCAGCGGCCCAATTTTATGGATAAAACGCGCAAAGTACATGGATTTATTTTGCCGCTTGTGCCGTTGTGAACTTTACATGGTCAGCACCCAGGATGCGTTCCAGCTCCTGGCGCAGCAGCGGGTGATCCATGGCCCACATACTTTGCGGCGCACGCACCCGCTGGCCGGAATCTTCAAATTTGAAATATACGGGTGTGGGGCCGTCAAAAATATTTTGCAGCAGGTTTTCCACCTTGTGCATCTGGGCACATTCCCGCGAGGGCACCAGCAGCCATATGCTTTGGGCAGCCGTATCCCCCGCTGCCGCGCTGATGCGCTGGGAACGGTTCTGGCCAAAGCTTTGGGATGGATCATAACCATCGACCGGCAGTACGCTTTCCACGATCAGGCGGGTGCCTTCATCCTCTTTAACGGAAGCGCGGCCAGTGGTGACAACAACGGCGTTCTCCTGCAAATACGCACGGCAGCTGGTCAGCACGCGGGGGAACACCAACAGCTCCATTGTGCCGGTCAGATCTTCAATGGTAGTAAAGGCCATCAACGTATTGGACTTTGTGGTCATGATCTTGTTTTTGACCACGGTACATACCAGGGTAACCGTCTGGTTATCAAAATCCCTGGCATTCTCTCCCTGCAGCTGAGCGATGGTACAGGTGGAGATTTTTTCGATCTTTTCCCGGTAAGCATCCAACGGGTGGCCGGACAGGTACAGGCCCGAGACCTCTTTTTCCATTTTCAGCAGCTCGCCGGAATCATACTCACGCAGGTTGGGCACCTGATAATCATCGTTCTGGGGGGCTTCCTCGGCACCGGCCATGGCGCTGAACAAATCCAGCTGGCCATCCAGATTCTGGCGGGCATCGTTTTCAACAATGCGCAGTACCGTTTCCACGCTTTCCATCATGCCGTGGCGGCTGGGTTCCAGGGTATCAAAGGCACCGGCTTTGATCAGGTTTTCCAGCGCACGGCGGTTAAGCATGTTGCTGCGCATCCGCTTGCAGAAATCGTACAGGCTGCGGAATGGGCGGCTTTCGCGCTCTTTGATGACCGCTTCAATCAAATCACGGCCAACGCTTTTGACGGCGTTCAGGCCAAAGCGGATGCTCTGCCCATCCACCGTAAATCCGCCGCGGGATACATTGATATCCGGCGGCAAAACCTTGATGCCAAGGCGCTGGCATTCGGACGAATATTCAATCACCTTGGCGGTGCTGTCCAGTACGCTGGTCAACAGCGCAGCCATGAACTCGCGCGGGTAATGGCACTTGAGATAGGCTGTCTGGAATGCCACATAGGCATAGCAGGCCGCATGAGATTTGTTGAACGCATAAGAAGCAAAACTGACCATATCGTCATAGATCTCATTGGCCACGGCTTCCGGGATTCCGTTCTTCACACACCCGGCGCACTCTTTGCCCGGCTCAGTACAGCCATGCACAAAGTGCTCTCGCTCGGCTTCCATGACTTTATGCTTCTTTTTGCTCATGGCGCGGCGCACGTTATCAGCCTGGCCAAAGCTGAAGCCTGCCAGCTCGCGGCAGATCTGCATGACCTGTTCCTGATAAACGATACAGCCGTTGGTAACATCCAGGATATGGGCCAGCTGGGGTGTTTTATAGGTGACTTTATCCGGCTCCCTGCGGTTGCGCAGATAGGTCGGGATAGAATCCATGGGGCCGGGGCGGTACAGCGAGATAAGGGCGATGACGTCTTCAAGGCTGCGGGGGTGCATACTGACCAGCACCTGGGTCATACCAGTAGATTCAAGCTGGAAGATGCCCTCTGTTTCGCCCCGTTCCAGCATAGCATAAGTAGAGGCATCGTCATAATCCAGATTGGCAATGCGGAAATCCGGTTCATGCAGGCGCACGGCGGCTTCGGTATCATGGATAACGGTCAGGGTTCGCAGGCCAAGGAAGTCCATCTTGAGCAGGCCCAGGCGCTCGATTTCCACCATGTTGAACTGGGTGACCGGCAGACCGTCGTTGGTGGAAAGCGGCACATACTCGGTAGCCGGTTCGCGGGTAATCACAACGCCCGCCGCATGAGTGGAAGCGTGACGCGGCATGCCCTCCACTTTCAGCGAGGTATCGATCAGCTCATGCACCTGGGGTTCAGCGTCATACATTGCTTTTAGGTCCGGCGAAACCTCCAGCGCATGGTTCAGCGTCATTTTCAGTTCAGTAGGAATCAGCTTGGCCACCTTATCCACGTCCTGGTACGGCATACCCATCACGCGGCCGACATCGCGCACGGCGGCACGGGCGGCCATAGTTCCAAAGGTCACGATCTGTGCCACATGGTCACGGCCATACTTGCGGTTGACGTAATCAATCACTTCCTGGCGGCGCTCGTAACAAAAGTCAACGTCAAAGTCCGGCATAGAGACACGTTCCGGGTTCAGGAAGCGTTCAAAAATCAAACTGTAGCGGATGGGATCAATGTCCGTAATACCGACACAATAGGCCGCCAGGCTGCCCGCACCGGAGCCGCGGCCGGGGCCAACCGGGATATCGCGGCTTTTGGCGTAATTGATAAAGTCATACACGATGAGGTAATAGTTGGTGTACCCCATCTTTTTAACCACGCCAATCTCGTATTCCAGGCGTTCACGCAAGGCATCCGTTACCTTGCCGGGGTAGCGGCGTTCCAAGCCCTCATAACAGAGCTTTTCAAAGTATTCCTGGTTTTCCATGCCGTCCGGAGCTTTGAAATACGGGAGCTTGGTATCGCCAAACACAAAGTCAAAGTTGCACTGTTCTGCAATTTTGTTGGTGTTCTCGCAGGCTTCCGGCACCATGGAGAACAGGTCATACATTTCATCGGTGCTTTTTACATAGAATTCCTCGGTCTGAAACTCCATGCGGTCCACATCGTTGACGGTTTTGCCGGTCTGGATGCACAGCAGAATGCTCTGCATCTTGGCGTCCTCGCGGGTGATGTAGTGGGAGTCGTTGGTGGCAACCATGGGGATGCCTGTCTCCCGCGAAAGGCGGATAAGCTGCGGCAGAACGGTAGTGTCTTCTTCCAGGCCGTGGTCCTGCAGCTCAATATAATAGTTTCCCTGGCCGAACAGATCGTTATAGTAAAGAGCAATCTGCTTGGCGCGCTCATAGTCCCCTGCCAGAATCGCCTGAGGGACCTCACCGGCGAGGCAGGCGGAAAGGCAGATCAGGCCTTCGTGGTACTGCTCCAGCAGGTCATGGTCAATGCGCGGCTTGGAATAAAAGCCCTCCAAGAAACCGGCGGATACCATTTTGATCAGGTTTTTATACCCAGTTTCATTTTTGCAGAGCAGGATCAGGTGGTTGTTGCCGTCGATGCGGTTGACCTTATCAAAGCGGGTACGGGTGGCTACATAGACCTCACAGCCGATGATAGGCTTGATGCCTGCGGCCTTGGCTGCATCAAAAAACGCCACACAGCCGTACATAACGCCGTGATCGGTGATGGCAACGGCGGTCTGGCCCAGCTGTTTGATATAGTCAAACAGGCGGTCAATACGGCAGGCGCCATCCAGCAGGCTGTACTCAGTATGCAGGTGCAGGTGGGTGAACTGTCTTTGCGGTTGGTGTGGCGTGGTTTCTGGCATAATGTATCCCTTTGCTGCTGTGGTAAAATGCGGAAAAGCCGCAGCAGTTACGCAGCGGCTTTGCGTGGTTTATTGCGGAGATGGTGCGATGTCCTGTCCTGCTGGTTCCGGCTCTTTAAGATTTTCCTGCTCTTCCGGCTGTGCTGATGCAGCGGCGTTCAGGCGAGCGGCAGCTTCCTGGATCCGCTTGAACCGGTGGGAAAGCCCTGCTTTGCTGACAGGCGGGTCAAACTTTTCCGCCAGTTTGGCAAGCGGCATTTCGGGGTACTGCATCCGCAGGCGGGCAGCCTGCTGCAATGGTTTGGGCAGGGTCTCCAGCGCGCCGGCCTCTTCCAGCATCTCAATCGCAAGGCGCACCTGCACGGCTGCCTGTACGGTTTTGCCCATGTTGGCGGTTTCGCAGTTGGAAAGGCGGTTGGTTTTATTGCGCATATCGTTATACATGCGCTGTTCCATGATGCGCATGGCGGCGTTGCCCGCGCCCATAAAGGTCAGCAGATCTTCCAGATGGTCGCTGGATTTGACATATACGGTGTTGGCCCCCTTGCGCACGGCGCGGTGGGGATTGAACTCATACTGGGCCAGAATGCCCTCCAGCTGCTGCGAAAGCGAGTGCCGGGGCGAAAGGAACTCAATGTTATATTCCTTTTCCGGGTCGGTTGCCGTACCGCAGCATAAAAATGCAGTGGAAATGAAAAACGATCCGCATTTCTGGCATTTGAAGCAGTCCGGCCGGATGCGCAGGGTGGTTTCGCGGCCAGTATGTCCAAACAGGTTCAGCATTTTTTGTACCTGTTCGGGGTCTTTTACGCTGAACTCATAAATCAGGCCGGTGCCGCGCCCCTTGGAAATTACGGTACCGGTAATGCCGCAGCGGGCATACAGCTTTTGTGCCAGCTGGGCAATGCCCTCGTTTTCGGTCTGCAAAACCACGCCGCGGTCATCAAAATACTTGCCAAAGCAGGCAACCGCGTAAGCTGCTGCGGTAACACAGCAGCTACGCACGATTTTGCGGTGCAGTATCTCGTTTTTAACGTCTTGGGAAAAACTCACGTTTGGTGTTCACACTCTCTTTATCGGGAGATTTGGGATGTATCAGGCCGTGCGGCGGGCATCGCGGTGCTGCACGCTGGGCTGGTAACCAAGCTTTGTGCAGTACTCCCCGATCTTGCGGGCAAAAGTGATAGAACGGTGCTTGCCGCCGGTGCAGCCAATGGCGATCATCAGCTGGCTTTTGCCCTCCTTAACATACAGCGGCAGCGCATATTCCAGAAAGCTCTCTATCCGGCGCAGCAGCTCCTGCGATTCAGGGAACTTCATCACATAATCCACCACTTCCTGGTCCAGGCCAGTCTTTTCTTTCAGCTCTGGCACATAGAACGGGTTGGGCAGACAGCGCACATCAAACACGATGTCCGCTTCCTGCGGAAGACCGTATTTGAAACCAAAGGAAACCACGTTGATAGACATGGCACACTGACCTTTTTGCAAAAACAGACTGGAAACACGTTCCCGGTTTTGTGCAGTAGAAAGCAAAGAGGTATCGATCACATATTTTGCACGTTCCCGCAAGGGCTGCAATATCTGCCGTTCTTTGGTGATTGCCTCACTGACCGGGATCCCCTCGCTGATGGTCATGGGATGCACACGGCGGGTTTCTTTATAGCGGCGGCGGATGGCGGCATCGCTGGCATCCAGGAACAGGATGTCATAAGGCATTTTCTTTTCGTCCAGCGCTTCCAGTGCCTCATTGGTTTCCTGAACAGAATGCAGGCCGCGGATATCCATCACGACCGCAACGCGGCTGAGCTGGTTTTCGCCCTGCTGGGCAAAGTCCAGGATACGGGGCAAAAGGCCCGCCGGGATATTATCAATGCAGAAAAATCCGATATCTTCCAGCGCGTTGACCGCCATGGACTTGCCTGCGCCGGAAAGGCCGGTTACGATCAAAAAGTTCATCCTGTTGTTCCTCTCTCATTCAGCGGGGCGGAATACCGTTCCTTGCCTGGCAGGCATCAAGATGCGGCATGGTTATTCCACCACGCGGATCTCGCGTTCCAGGGTGCAGCCGGTTTTTTCCAGTACGATCTGCCGCACCTGCTCCGTCAGGCTGACAACATCCGCGCAGGTGGCATTACCCAGGTTGACCACAAAGCCGCAGTGCTTTTCACTGATGGCTGCCCCGCCCACGCGGAAACCGCGCAGGCCGCAGTCCTCGATTAGCTTGCCGGCAAACTGGCCCACAGGGCGCTTGAAGGTACTGCCGGCGGACGGGTATTCCAGCGGCTGCTTTTCTTTGCGACGGCGCATATATTCCTGCATGGCGGTATGGATCTCCTGTGCATCACCGGGGTGCAGGGTAAATTCCGCTTCCAGGATGCACCAGGAGCACCGCTCAAAAATGCTGGTGCGATAACCCAGCTGCAGTTCCTGCACAGGCAGGGTTTGCAGATGCAGGTTTTCGTCCAAGAACGTAACAGCTGTCAGCACGTCCTTTATTTCTCCGCCGTAAGCGCCCGCGTTCATATACACAGCCCCGCCCACCGTGCCGGGAATACCGAAGGCAAATTCCAGCCCGGCCAGGCTTTCCTTCTGGGCGGTGTTGCAAAGAGCGGAAAGCATCATGCCAGCCGGGGCCAGCACCTTGGTGCTGCCATCCGGCTGGGCCTGCATGGAAAAGCGGGAGTTTAACCCCGTCAGGCAGATAACCGCCCCGCCGAACCCTGCATCCGAAAACAGCGTGTTGGAACCGTTGCCCAGCAGATAGGTGCGGACTTGATATTGGCGGCACAGTTCCAGAATACGGGTCAGCTGCGTTACCGTGGCGGGCACACAAAAAAAGTCTGCATTGCCGCCAATGCGGAACGTTGTATGCCGCCCCAGGGATTCATCAAGGCTGACAGGCAGGTTTTCTGCCTGCAAAGCTGCAAGAAATTGCTCGTTCATAAGCAAACCTCACAAACGGCTCAGATAGAATTTGCCAGGGCTGCCGCGCCGATCACGCCGGCATCGTTGGTCAGCACACAGGCACGAATAGCGGGCATTTTGCCGGTGGTAATGTTTTTGGTTTCTTCCTCCACATACTTGCGGATGGGTGCCAGCAGGGTTTCTCCCTGATTGGAAACACCGCCGCCAATGCAGATGGCTTCCGGCTCAAAGGTATTCACCACGTTGGAAATGCCGCAGGCAACATATTCGATCCAATTATCCACAACAGCCTTGGCGGTTGCATCGCCGGCTTCCATCGCGTCAAAGGGGATCTTGGCGTTCACATGGTCAATATCCCCCGCCAGTTTCCACATCATGCTCTCGGGGTGCCGGGTCATCGCTTCGCGGGCATCCTCCGACAGAGCGCGGGAGGAAGCATAACGTTCCCAGCAGCCGTAACGGCCGCAGTTGCACTTGCGTCCACCCTTTACAATCACGGTATGGCCCATCTCGCCAGCAGCAAAGTTGAATCCGCGCAGAATCTTGCCGCCCAGGATAATGCCGCTGCCAATGCCGGTACCCAGCGTGATAACAACGGCATCCTTGAAGCCCTTTGCGCCGCCTGCGATGTATTCGCCAAATGCTGCTGCGTTGGCATCGTTTTCCACATAGACCTTGCAGCCGAGCAGAGCTTCCAGGTCAGGCCCCAGGTTCCAGTCATAGTAGCCGAAGTTGGTGTTATAGCCCACAAAGCCGGTGGTAAAATTCACACTGCCCGGGGTACCGATGCCCACATAGCTGACATCTGCAAAATCAATCTTGCAGTCTTTGGCAACAGCACGGCACAAATCTGCCAGTGCCCGCTCCAGGTCCTGCGCCGGACGCGGCAGGCGGGTCGGGCGGGTAATTTTGCCCACAATGTTGTAAGCTTCGTCAACAAGGCCTGCCGTCATGGTAGTGCCGCCAAGATCGATACCAATGGTGTATTTCATAAGATTTCTCCTCCTATATATTCTGCACAGATGCGGCCGTGCAGTTTTAGCTCATTTACAAGGTTCTGCCGCGTGGCGTTTACCACAAGTTCCTGCGGGAACTGCATTTCCTCCAGCATCGCCAGCAGCGGGGGCATGTTGCCTTGCAGCTGGGTGGTGCTGTGGGCGTCGGTATCCAGCGCAATATGGCAGCCGTTTTTCAGGCAGGCGGCCAGCAGCAGCTTCATGTTGGGGATACCATCCCGCCGCACATTGACGGAATTGCCGTTGAGCTCCACAACCTTATGGTTTTTGGCGAACGCTTTGGTTACAAGGTCATAGTCATAGCGGTAATTCTGCTGCTCGGAATGGCCGATGCAATCCACATAAGGGTTTTCGGCCACAGCCAGCCACAGGCGGGTGGCTTCTTTTTCGGTCAGCAGACCGGGGATGCAGGGGCTGTGGATGGATGCCACAACCCAATCCAGCGCCCGCAAACGGCTTTGGGCAAAATCCAGCCCGCCGTTTGTGTCCATCACATTGGCCTCCGCGCCGTACATCATCGCAACGCCGTGCAGTACCAGCGGCAAAGCCGTCTGGTTGGCAAAATGCCACATGTGCGGGGCATCCGGCATAGCCGGGCCGTGGTCGGTAATGGCCAGCGCCGCATAGCCGAGGGCGGCGGCTTTGGCAGCCATTTCATCTAAGGTATTAAATGCATGGGTAGCGCTTAAAGTATGGGTGTGAAGATCCGCAATGATCTGCATACAGATGGTACTTCCGTTTCTAGTGATAAAATGATAATTTACAGCCAGGCTCAGAACCCGCTCACATCGTTCTGCAAGCCAAGGCGGTTGAGCAGTTCCTGCGCCGCGTTATAGCCCATCTCTTTCTGGCGATTGTTGATGGCTGCAGTTTCCAGGATAACGGCCAGGTTACGGCCGGGCATAACGGGGATCAGCATACTGGGCACCTTAACGCCAAGGATATCATAGGTGTTGCTTTCCAGGCCGGTGCGGTCATAATTCTTGGTGCGGTCCCAGGCTTCCAGCTCAATGACCATTTCCACCTCAACGCTGTTTTTGACCGCGCCGATACCAAACAGGCGCGCCACGTTGATGATGCCGATGCCGCGCAGCTCAATAAAGTGGCGGATGTTCTCCGGTGCCATGCCCATGATCTTGCTGCTGGAAACCTTGCGCAGCTCCACAGCATCGTCCGCAATCAGGCGGTGGCCGCGCTTGACCAGCTCAATGGCCGTCTCGCTTTTGCCAACGCCGCTGTCGCCAAGGATCAGGATACCTTCGCCGTATACTTCCACCAACACGCCGTGGCGGGTGATGCGGGGGGCGAGCTCGGTGCTCAGTGCCTGGATCAGGGAGCTCATCAGCGGGGAGGTCATCTCAGCCGACTGCAGCAGTGGCACGCCGTACTTTTGGGCAAACTCCATCATTTCCGGCAACGGCTCAAATCCGCGGGTCAGGATGACTGCCGGCGGCTGGAAAGAGAAAAGCTTTTCGAGATGGGTACGGCGGATTTCCGGGTCCAGCTCATTCAGGTAGGAAAGCTCAGTCAGGCCGATGATCTGGATCCGGGTGCGGTCAAAGTACTGATAGTAACCGGCCAGCATGATGCCGGGGCGGTATACCTCGGCGGTATAGACCTTGAACTGGTCAAGATCCTTGGGGGTGTAGGCAACGGTCAGATGGGATTCGCGCGCAAGCTTGTCAAGGCTGACGAAAAACTGCTCCACGGAAAATGCGCCCCTTTCCAATTTTAGTTATGGTATATCGTTTTAGGTTTGCGATCAAATGGTTTTGTTAGTATTATAACGTACAGGATTTTTTTTGTACAGTCATAGCCGAAATAATTTTGATTCTTTCCTTGTTCCGGGGGTGAAACAGCAGGGCTTTCCCTGCCGGTTCTGCCGCACAGGTGTCCGCGGCGCTGCGATATTTCAATCATAATTCACCACAGAAAAAAATGCCCGCAGCAAAGCAGGCATTTTCATCTTAATGCAAATTATGGGGCACGTTATTCCGGTTTAGCAGCCAGCTTTACCGCACTGCTGCGCACCCAGGCATCCAGCCGGAAGAGCGCTGCCGACGCCGCGGCAACGGCCAAAAGGTAAACGCCAAACAAGAGCGCGGTATCCCGCCGGGTCATGGCGGCCAGGTCAAAGTTTTCCACCAGGCGCAGAATGATGACATGGTGGGTCAGAAAGACCGCATAAGAATACTTGCTGAGGAGCGCACACGTATTTTGCAGCGGCACCCAGTGGATGCAGCCCCCCAGTGCAGCCAGCAGAATGAACGCCGCGGCACTGAACAGCGCACAGGCCACCTTGCCATCCGCCGCAGCGGGGGTAAACAGCAGCACCGCACACCCGGCCAGCACGCCAAGGCGCGCCGGGCGCTTCCAGTGTACAAACGCCATGCCGAGCAGGAATTCCGGGATATGGATTGCTACCAGGCGGGCATCCCACCCCATGTAATGCACCGGCAGGCTGGCCGCCAGCACCACGACCCAGGTCAGCAGCGGCTGTTTGCGCAGCCCCCAGCGCAGCAGTGGGAACAGCAGATACAAAAACAGGATGCTGCCCAGGAACCACTCGCCCACGCAGGCAAAATCCATCGTGACCCAGCCCGCGGCCTGAGCAAAATTATCCAGCCCCAGCAAGGTCAGCAGGATACTGGGTGTTTTGGCTGCGGCATAATACCCCGGCTTTGTGACAAAACGGATGGGAAAAAATATACACCACGCCAGCCAGAACATGGGGTATACCGCCTTGGCGCGCTTTTGGTAAAAGCGCGCTAGATTGAGCGGCTCTCTTCCCTGGCCGGGGCTGGTATACTGCAGCGCTGCGCCGGAAACCATAAAGAACAGCGAGGAGCCAAAGTCCCCCAAATAGATGTTAAAGGGCAGCACACTGCCGAACAGTTTGGACGGCAGTGTAAAATACCCGGTAACGGCAGCATTGAAATGAATGACCAGAATGCACACTAGCGCCACAGCGCGGATGAAGTCCAGATAAAACAGGCGCTGTTTTTTCACCGGGCACTCTCCTTTCGTTTGCGCAGGGCATTTTTGACGGTGCGGCCCATCAGGCGGAATACTGGGCCAACGCCGCGCTGGGCAGCAAGGGCGGCATCCAGCACATCGGCGCGGGCCGCACACTGGGCGGCGGTTTCAAATGTAGCGCTGGCATAGCCATTATACTGGGCCAGCAGCGGCACCAGCCAGAAATCCGACTCCGTTTGCAGCGGCGGCAGCCCCTGCGGGAATACCGCCCCCCGCACCAACAGACAGCCGCCATTGGGCAGTGGCGGCGGGGTTTCATCCAGAGGGAGCGGGCAATCCAGTGCAGACAGTTTTGCCTGTACGGCAGGTTTCTGCTGCTGCCAGCGCCGGGCTTTTTCGGCGGCGCAGCCCGCATACAGCGGCAGAGCCGGGCCAAGCACACCTACCAGCGGGTGGGCATCAAACAGTTCTGCCGCCTGGGCCAGCTGCAGGCTGGTTGGCATAGACCGGGCATAATAATAGCCCTCCACCCCGGCAGCACGCGGCAGCGGCAGGCGGTAGACGGCATCCGGCTGCAGGGCGCAGCCTTTTGCCAAAGTGTTGGCATCCAGCAAAATGGGCGCACACTCCCCCGCCGTTTGCGGCAGGATATAATGCCAGTGCAGGTTTTGCGCCATGGCAGCCAGCGGCTGCACCGGCAGCAATGCGCGCAGCAGGTCATCCACCGGGTAATCCGTCTCGGATTTCAGATAGTCATACAGTTCTGCGGCGGCCTGGCCGTCTGTGCGGCGCAATTCATCCGCATAGGGGGTAAAAAAGCTGCGGCGTTTGAAAAACGGGCACCCGCGGTCCGCCAGCAGCAGCTTGGGGCAGGCCATAATGGGGTTGACGAAAAGGCTTGCCAGGTCTTTTGTATCCACAAAGGTATCCCACCGGTAACCAAGGGCGGCAAAGTGGGCGGTAAACTGCGTTTCGTGCAGGCGGACGGAATCTTCATAGCTGGCGGGCAGGGCGGCCGCCTGCCAGTAAGCAAAAAAGTCTGCCATCATGCGGGAACGCACCACAACAAAGTGGGATTGAATATGCTCCGGCACCATGGCTTTTGCCCCGCCAAAGCGGTGGCTGCGCATAGCATAGTGGCGGGTCAGGCCCCAGAAATCCAGCTCCGGGCGCCCATCCATCGCAGCAAACATGGCAGCTACATCCCCCACCGGCCCGGCAAGGGTATAGTTCATCAGCACAACTTCATCATAATGCAGCAGCATATCCAGGCCGATCTGCAAAATAGCGTCCCGGTAGGCCCCCACATCAAAGCCTATGTTTTCACGCTCCAGCACAGTGTGGCAGCAGCCTTGCGCCCACTGGCGGGATTCCGGCTGCAAGGGGCCGTTATTGACAAAGAACACCTGCCCCACTGCGGCCATTTGCTGCACAGCAAAGCGGCAGGCTGCATCAGCCTGCCCGTTGGGGTGATAATTGAAATAGATAATCAGCCGTTTTTTCATAGCGGTTGGCTTAATCCTCATAGGTCACGTCATGGGGGCCCAACACCGTGCGCTTAACGCGCATCATGTTTTCGTAAGCGGATTTCGGCATCCGCTTACGCAGCCAGTTGCGGGCGCGGCGGCGCTTGGAATTCTCATACGGGCCATAGTTTCCAAAACCGAACCAGTGCCTGCGCGCGGCAAAAGCACCGGCGCTGGCAGCGGCACTGCCAAAGGTGGTGCAGTCAAACACGCGGGCAAGCGGGCGGACCAGACCACCCGCGTATGCCTGCATGGAATCGCAGCGGGCAACGGCATAATCAGCGCTCATGGCCTGGGCGGGGTAATACCCTGCCCCCTGCGCCACAAAGGGATAGATACGCTCAATGGCATGGCTGATGGTACCATCCTGCGGCAGCGGCTCCGGCGGGAAATCCTCGTGCTTCCAGCCGTGGTCAAACAGTGGGGCCAATGCTTTTACGCGGAACCAGAATACGCTGCCAAAGGGGGCAATGGGCATTTTTTCGCCGGAAATAGGGCGGTCAATGCCCAGCTTTTTCATCAGGGCCTTGGTATTATCAAAGTTGGGGCCCCAGCCGTTGGAGCACATGTTCATGAAATACACGCCATGCGTGGGGAACGGCGGGCAGAGCAGGCCCAGATAAGGGTCTTTTTCAAATTCTGTCAGCACATTCAGCACATAGTCTGCGTTTTTGCAGATATTCTCGTTACAGACATAGCCAAAGCTGGCGCCAACGCTTCCGGGTTTGGTCTGGATGGCCTTTTTATCGTGCATAAAGCAGGCGTAATCATACTCCCGGATCTGCGGGGCAAGGTCACACAGGAACGCTGCCACATCGCGGCCGCGGTTTTCGACCACCTTTACGGTAACGGCATGCAACGGCAGGGTGCGGAACGCTTCTTCAATCTGCTGCTTTTTCTCCGGCGTGTTGGTGGAAATAAAAACGTCAGTCTCCGGCGGCATGTTGGCGGCAAAGGCGCAGCTTTGGGGCAGCATATCCATAAAATACAGGTGCATGCACAGCGCAATGCGGCGGTTTTTGCGCACGGCAGCGGCGCAGGCCTCATCCTGTACCCTTTCCGGAATCAGGCGGGTCAGACCCAGGTTGCGGGTAAAATCATAAGGGTGCATGGTGCGGATCATGTTTTTCCAGATCAGCTCCAGCGGGTAATCCGTATGGTCCCGCAGGTAGGCGTACAGTTCCCGCACCGGCTCCCCGGCGGTATCATTCAGGTATGCCTCAAAATCATGCATAAAGCTGCGGCGCTTGAACAGCGGGCACTTTTTATCCCGCAGCAACCGCGTGGGGCAGACAAGCAGCGGATAATCCGTAAACTCTTTCAGATCGTCCGTGTTGGCATAGACATCCCACTGGTAGCCTTTATCGGCAAACTGTTTGGTAAACACCGATTCGTACCGCTGCACAGAGTCGGTATAGCTTTCGATCATGGGCATGGTATCCCAGTAATTTTGCAGCTCTTTGCTCTGGATGAACTTTTTGCGGTAGACAATAAAGTGGGACTGAATGTGCACCGGCAGGTAATTATAAAGATGTTTGCCCTTAAAGGGGTTGCCCTCCGCCCCATGGTGGATCGTCAGGCCCCAAAAATCAAGGTTGGTGCGCTCGGCCATGGCGTCAAACATTTCTTTCAAGGGGCGCACAGGGCCCATCAGGGTAGAGTTCGTCATGACCACTTCGTCAAATTCGCTCAAACGCTGCCAGCCGTAATGATCCAGCGCGGTTTTATAGGCCCACACATCCAGGCCCTTATTTTCGCGCACAATAATTTGATCGGTAAATTCTTCAAATGCCGCGCGGCCCTGCTTGCTCAGCTTGCCGTTGCACACAACGATCAGCTCGGTCAGGTTACGGGCAAGATCGCGCAGGTAATAGGTGATAAAATCATCCACATCACCGTTTTTTTCGTAAAAGAAAAAAATACCCAGTCGTTTCATTCTGTCACCCTTTCCGGTTATCGTTATGCCAAACCTGCATCTTTTAATATTGCGTTAATCTTGGTGGGGTCGCCCCAAACGCCGGGGCTGTCATACGGGCGGTCCGGGAAAACGCCGTAATCCAGTTTGATCTTATAGTTTTTATCCCGCAGGAACTGCTCCACACGGTCAGCCAGGGTCCGCGGCTGGCCAGTGCAGACGTTGATGATGCCGTTGACCTTGTTCTGCACGCTGGCCGCCACAATCATGGTTGCCAGTTCATCCAGATCAATAAAATCGTACTTATTCTGCCCGCTGGTAAACGGGAACGTTGTTTTGCCGTCCAGCTCTGCCTGTGCGATTTTGGCAAAGATGGAACTGCCGTGGGCTTCATCGCCCGTAATATAATAGGCGCGCAGCCAGTGCAGGTTGCAGCTGCTGCCCTGCAAAGAAAGCATCATGCTCTGGCGCAGGGCATTTTTGGCAATGCCATATTGGCTCAGGGGGTTGCAGGGGGTATCATCCTCAATAGCGCCCTCCCAATAGCCGACTTCGTGCATGGTGCCCATCACGGTCAAATCCGAAAGGCCGCCTGCTGCCATATTGTTCAGGAAGGTAACATGGGAAGAAAGATCCTTCATGTGGCTGGATGCATTGTGGCGGAAACCATCCCGCCAGGCCATATGGATGCAGACATCAGGCTTGCCCAACGCCGCATAAATATTTTTGTCCCCGCTGAAAATAGGCACATCGCAGAATTCTGCGCGCTCGTCCACGCCCTTAAAGGCAAAGTCCGATGCAATGACGCGGTAGCCCATATCCAGTGCTTTTTTTACAACATGGCGGCCGATATAACCGGCTGCGCCGGTAACAAGGATGGTTTTCATTGTAGCAGTTTCTCCTCCCGGTTTGGCAGGCAGGCATACAGCCCCTGCAGGTGGGTACGGAACAAAAACAGTGCGGCACCCTGTTTTTTATTGTGCCGCAGTGCATACCAAAAGTCAAGCCTGCTGTGGGGGCAGGCTGCCAGCGCCTGCTGCAGGCTGCGCCAGGCAGCCGCTTTGGCTTTGGGCGGCAAGCGGCCATCCCGCAGCTGATGCATGACAAAGGTGACAAACTCTGCCTGGCGGGCGCTCCACACCTTTGGCAGCTGCTGCGGGGGGCACCAGGCGCGGGCTGCGGTATATTCCGCCTGCACCCACCGGGGCAGGTATTGCAGCCGTACCTGCACTGCTGCCGGGTTCCCACAGGCGGAGGTACTGCCCTGCCGCTCCAGGTGTTCATATACGATCTGCGGCGTATATGCGGCTGAATCTGCCTGCTGGAACACTGCCGCGTTGAAGGCAAAATCTTCCAGCCCTTTGCGGCAGGTTTCATCAAAGCGCAGATGGCCCAGCCGACTTGTACAGTACATAGCGTTCCAGACAAACTGCGGCCCGCTTTGCTGCAAAAATTGCAGGTAGCCCTGCCCCGCCGGCTTGTGAATGATTATTGCCTGCCCCGGCGGGTGGGGCAGCTCCACAGCCGTTCCTGTAGCATTGGCCCGCAGCAGGCGGTAGCCACCGCGCACCACATCCGCCCCGGTCGATTTGGCAAGGACCAGCAGGGTTTCCAATGCATGGGGCAGCATGGTATCATCATCATCACAAAAGGTGAACCACTGGCCGCGGCAGTGCTGCAAGCCAAGGTTGCGCGCAGCGCAGATGCCCGCATTGGGCTGTTCCAGCACCCGGATGCGGCCATCTTTTTTGGCCAGTTCATGGGCCAGCGCAGCACTGCCATCGGTGGAGCCATCGTCCACCAGCAGCAGCTCAAAATCCGCAAAACTCTGGCGCAGCACGCTTTCCACCGCGGTATGCAGCAGCACCCCGGCATTATAGACAGGCATGATAATACTGATCAATGGGGCCTGCTCCATACGGTTCACCTGCCTTTTGGTTTATGGCAACACCGCACAATTCCCGCCTTGCGGCTTAAGCACCGCTCCGGCAGCTGCGGCACGGCATCTGCGTTGCCAAAATGCTCGATAATGTCGGGTTGCGGTACCCGCATCGTGCTTCGGGGGCAAAAGCCCCTCGCACTCTGCGACCGCTGCCCCTGCTTCGGTTCGCTGTTTCCGCCACTGGCGGCGCTCACCTTTGCAGCACCCAGTATTATCTGCGCTTTTGGCTTGGCAGCTGCCGCACCTCGCTCGCCGTATCGGCACTTAGAATTATGCGGTATTGCCTTATATTCTATATCCATTTTAATGCTTACTTTTTATGTTTCAGTGCAGCGTACACCTTGCCGTATGGCAGCGGTACGCCAAACAGGCGCTGCAAAAACGCAGGTTTCCAGCGCGCCTGGGCAAGGTCCCGTTTCAGCTGTGCCGGGGCGTGCAGATAGGCGCCCCAGCTGGCTGGGGCAGCCAGCTTCCAGCTGCCGCCGTCCTCCACGGTGATCTCACCCAGGGTGCGCACCTCCTGCATGCGGGGGGCCTGCACCATCTGCAAAAACGCTGCGATGCAGGTTTGCGGCGGAATTTGCACTTCCCGCAGCGGGCCAGCCTGCCAGCGCTGAACAAAAGCCCTCATGCCCTGCCAGAGCGGCGCGGTGATTGCCTTGTTATCTGCACCCGCCTGCCCGATTTCCGGCACCATCTGCCCGGCCTGTGCGTGGTATCCCACCGTGGAGCCGCATGGCTCGGAGAGCAGAACTTCCAGCATAGGCTGGCCCACCCAGTACCACAGGGGGGCCGGGCAGCCGTCAAACAAAAATGTTTTGGCGCGCTCCGGCGGCAGGTTCTGGTGCAGGCGCGCATCGCAGGCAAGGTAACAGCCGTGCAGCTGGGTGTGCAGCAGCTCTTCCAGCACACGCTGGGTGGTTCCGCCGCTGCCGATATCCACCAGCAGCACCGGGCTATCCGTCAAGCCCGCCTGTTCCAGATACACTCTTGCCTGCTCTGCCCGCCTGCGCAGCGGCTCCCCTTCCGGCAGCTTGCTGCGGGCCGCAAGGGCCAGCAGCATCTCTTTGGTGCGGCACGGCAAGGGGCGGGTGCGCAGGTCATAGGTTTTGGTGGTGTGTTCCTTCGGGGAATCAAAGCCAAGATAGGCGGCGATCTGCCGCTGGGTCAGCTGCTGGCGCGGCAGGGTATCCGCCAAAAGTGCCAACGCCTGCTCATTCATTGGGCATTGCAACAGGGCTGGCAAAAGGCTTTGGCGGGATGCTTTCAGGTAAAAGGTTTCTTCTTCTGGGTACAGCAGCTGGTACACCTGGCGCACCAGGTACATATCCCGCGCCAGGAATACAAGCTTTGCCCCCGGTATAGCCGCGCGCTGCCCATGCAGCCAGGTGGCAAAGCCAACCGCCAGCGGGCCAAGCAGCTCTGCCCCCAGCGCAGCACTGGAATTTAGATTCTGGCAGCAGTTTTGCAAGGTGGCAATTGCGACACCACCTACGGCATCCGCCGGGGTTTTGGTGTATGGCAGCGGGGTTGGCTGCGGCAGCAAAAAGCAACGGATACCCGCCAGCGCTGCCCCGGCAAAATCCGCGCGGGGGCTATCCCCCACAAACAAGACTTCCGCCGGGCGCAAGGCAGTTTGCTGCAAAAAAAGCTTGAACAGCTTACCGCTGCGCTTTTGCACCCCATACTCACAGGAGACAAAGACTCCATCCAGAAAATCCAGCCCGCATTTTTGCAGCATGGCTTCGATCTGCTCTTTAGGCAGATACATATCCGAAACCGCATATACCTTTTGCCCGCGGGCATGGCAGGCCGCAGCGGCTTGGGCTACCGGTCGGTTGGGGGCAATCATAGCCAGTTCCGCTGCGCACTCTGCAGCGGGGTCAGTACCCCGCAAGGCAGGATGTGCATAAATTTCGGCCAGCGTCACCTCGCGGCCAAGGGTCTGGCGGGTTTCTGCCTCTGCGGCAACGCGCGCCTCGGCAAAGCCGAGAACCTCCTGATGGGTAACTTCCATCAGGGCGAACAGATCCGCCGGGCGGGCGCAATCCCGCTTGAGCAAGGTATCGAAAATATCAAAAGCAACCGCTTTGTACCCCTTTGCCGCATGCAGCAGGCGCAGGGTCAGGCAGTTTGTGTGTGGTGTATTGTTCATCGCTCCTGTGTGGGTAAGCCATGTACGGTTGGGTGAAAGTTGACTCCAGCAAAAAATCCGCGCCAGATAATGCCCAGCCTCTTACATTTTTGCGGGCCGTGGCGCAGCACCTGAACGCTGTGCCAGGCATCTTTGGCAATCAGCCACAGCCAGCCACGCAGCCCCTCCCGCCGGTAAAGCACCACATCATTGCGGTAAAAGTAGCGGTAGCGGGGCCAGCGATCCGGGGTATCGGTGGCAATGTTGACAACCGTGGCGTTCTGCATTGCATGCACCACCCGGCTGGCGGGAATTACATAGCACGGCATGCTGCGGGAGATACGGCGGGTATACTCCCAATCGTCCGACCAGATAAAAAATTCTGCAATGGGCAGGCCAAAGCGCTGCACTGTGCTGCTGCGCAAAAACAGCGAAACAAAGCTGGCCATAACCGCGGGCTGCCGCGGCCCGGCAAAGCTTGCCAAATCTTTGTACGGCGTGCTGCGCTGCAGGTTCATGGGCTGGTCTTTACCGTCCGGCGCCAGTGCGCGGGAGGAAAGCCAGCCGTACTGCCCGTCCAGTTCGGCATCCGCCAGCAGCAGCTGCTGCAAAGCGTCCGGTTCCGGCAGGCAGTCATCATCCATAATCCACAGATACTCTGCCCCGGAACACGCTGCCTGCTGGATGCCGCAGGCAAAGCCGCCCGCACCACCCAGGTTTTTGCCGGTATTATAATAGTGCATGGTTGGCAGGTTCAGCTGCGCCACCAGTTCGGCCGTGCCGTCCGTGCTGGCATTATCGATCACCCACAGTTCCGGCACACCGGCCGTTTGGGTACACAAAGCCCGCAGGCAGCGCTGCAGCATTGCCTTGCGGTTATACGTTACAATAACCGCTGCCGTGCGTTTCATTTGTGAGCCTCCTTGTGGGGGAAGAACTTGCGGTTCAAAAAAGCCATCCCCTTGCGCAGCCAATGCTGGCTTTCCATATATACAACGTCAAGCTCTTCATAGGCGATGTTGTTGGTGATCAGCCAGGCATCCAGCAGGCGCTCGCTCACAAAGCCGAACACCCGCTTATCATTGGTGGAATAGCTGCTGATATCCAGCTCTTTTTCCAGCTCAAACAAAATATCGAACAGCCAGGTGCAGTAGTGCTGCAGCAGTTCCTTTTTCATCACGAACATATTGAAGTGATGGCCGTGCGTTTTGGACATGTAGGTGTCATACGCCGGCAGATACTCCGGGCATTTGCGCTCGATGATGGCGCGGGTCACCCGCAGGTCCTGTTCATGGTGGGCGTGGATATACTGGGTATAATTGGTTTCAATAAAATAGTGGCGCTCTTTAGGCAGCACAACATTGGTGGTGGCCAAAATAGCGTTGAGTTCCTCGTGGCCGATGACCCGACGCTTTTTGCGCTCAAAACGGTGCAGGCGGCTGGCAAAGTAACGGCGGTAATGCACGATGCCGATATAATCGGAATCCAGGTTTTTGGCCGCCCAGTACAGGCCCGTCAGCTCGCAGAAATTGCCGTTGCGCTCTGAAATATTTTCACCGGTATCGTCCCCGATGTAGCCAATGCCGGGGTGGATGGCATGACCCATCTGTACCGGCAGGTACATGGGGTCTTCCGGTATCCAGTACGGTTTATGTGTTGCTATGATGATCGTTGTCTGCAAAGTGTATTCCCTGCCTGTTTCTTACTGCTGCGCATGGTTAGCAAAAAAGCGCAGCGTGTTTTACTCCAGCCGGCAAAGCACCGGCACACATGCAAAATATCTGGCGGTGGATGATGCAGCGCACCTGCCCAGCCGCACAAGCCCATTATCAAAAATAGTATACCGCTTTTTATCAGGAAAGCAAGTTACAGTTTCATTACTGTTTTTAATGTTTCTCATTTTTTGCAGCCGGATCTGCTGCAAAAAGGGCCTCCGGGCCGGTGTGCCAGATGCAGCGCTCAACGCGTTTTTCAGGAATCACTTTCTGCATCCATGCGGTCCTGTTCCTCTGCCAGCTTTTCCCACTCGTCATACAGTTCCTGCTGGTGGAAGCGGGAATCATCCAGTTCATCGCACTTATCCCGCAAAAGCAGGTGGTCGCGCAGAACCTCCGGGTCGTTGATCTCGTTTTCCAGCTCAACAATATGGGCGCCAAGCTCTTCGATCTCGGTTTCCAGCGCTTTCAGGCGGGTGCGCACCTCGGCACGGCGGCGGCGCTGCTCCTTGCCATAGCCTGCCTTTTGGGGCTTATCCTCCTGCTTGGCGGGTTCCGGCTGTTTGGAAGTATCGCGGTCATGCAGCTTCTGGAAGTTCTGGTAGAAAGTCGCCTTGCCATCTTCCAGGTACAGGATCGGGCAGCCAAGGGTCTGCATCAGGTAGCGGTCATGGGTGACCAACAGCAGGGTGCCCGTGTAGGCAGACAGCGCATCGGTCAGCGTTTCGCGCATGAAAATATCCAGGTGGTTGGTGGGTTCGTCCAAAAACATCAGGTTCGGGCGTTCCAGGGCCAGCTCCGCAAAGCGCAGGCGGGCCAGCTCACCGCCGGAAAGGGCGGCGCAATCCTTGAACACTTCCTCGCCGCGGTAGCCGAACCTGGCCAGGTGGCTGCGCACTTCCAGCTCGGTAAAGCGGGGGTACTGGTTCCAGATGGCATCGATCACGCGGCCTGCGCGGCGGGCCTGCTGCTGCACAAAGATACCGGGCTTGGCACCAGTGCCCAGCCGCACCATACCGCCGGAGGGGCGGCGCTTACCGTCCAATACCTGCAGCAGGGTGGATTTGCCGGTGCCGTTGGGGCCCGCAATAATCAGCTTGTCCCCACGGTGGACGACATAATCCAGTGCTTCCAACAGGGTGCGTTCCCCAATGCGGATAGTTAAGCCTTTCATGATGACCAACTCATCATACGGCTCAATATCATACTCAAAGCGGAAATTCAGCTGGTGGGCTTCCGCCTGGGGTGCTTCGGTGATTTCCAGCTTTTCCAGCTGTTTGCGGCGGCTCTGGGCCATTTTGGTGGTGGAAGCGCGCACCAGGTTGCGGTCAATATAATCCTGCAGCTTGGCCGCCTTTTCCACATCGGCATCATGCAGTTTTTGCTGGCGCTCGTCGGCGGCTTCGCGCTGGGGCAGATAGGCCGAGTAGTTGCCGCGGTAGGTGGTGATGGTTTTGCCGCGCAGCTCCCAGATACGGGTACAGACAGAATCCAGGAAGTAGCGGTCATGGCTGACCACCAGCACTGCGCCGCGGTAGGCTTTCAGATAGGTTTCCAGCCAGTCCATCGTTTCCAGATCCAAATGGTTGGTGGGTTCGTCCAGAATCAGAATGTCCGGGCGTTCCAACAGCAAGCGGGCCAAGCGCAGGCGGGTCTGCTCGCCGCCGGAAAGCACCCCGGCCTTTTTCTTCCAGGTATCTGCCGGGAAGCCCATGCCGTTGAGCACCTTTTTGATCTGGGTATCCATATTATAGGCATCCATGGCATCGATCACTGCGTTGCAGGCTGTAATCTTATCCGTAATAGCCGTGTTGTGGTGGTCAGCTGCCAGCTGCTTTTGCAGGGTCTCCAGCTCCGCCATGGCGTCAAGCGCAGGCTGGAACGCAAGGCGCATGGTTTCGTAAACGTCTTTCTCCGGGTCAAGATGACCCGTCTGTTCCAGGTAGCCGCAGGTTGCCCCCGCCGCAAAGGCAGCGTCACCGGCATCGGGCAGGCTTTCGCCGCACAGCACACGCAGGAGCGTGCGTGGATATGGTAGGTGCCGGCCTCGTTGGCGGTAAACTCCACCTGATTGCCGGTAGCTTTCCAGCTGGTCTCCTCACAGCTCCACTGCACATCGCCGTTGGCGTTCTGCACATTGGCGGTAAAGGTCACCTTGTTGCCTACCGTGGCCGTGTCGGGTCCACTGACGGTGACGGAGGTCGGGTCAGCCTGCACGGTGACTTTGATCTGCGCGGCGGAGAAGGTGCCGTTGATCTCGATGCCCGCCTTGATGGTGTACTCGCCCGCGTTGGAGCCGGTGAAGGTGAAGGTGCCGCCGTTCTGTTCCAGTTCGTCGTTGACCGACCACTGGACGTTGGAGTTACTGTAATCCTTGCCGCCCAGCTTGACCGTGGCGGTGATGGAGATGCTCTCGCCCTTCTTGATGGTGCTGTCGCCCTTGTCCAGCGTCAGCTCGACGCGGGAATCATTGAACATGGCCGTGACCGAAACATCCTTGTTGATAACGTCATAACGGGTGGCATCGGTGACGCCGTCGCTCCACTTATAGAAGGTGTAGCCATCGGCAGGCACGGCGGTCACACTGACCTGGGTGCCGCTGGCAACCTCAAGATCCAGACTGGAAACGCCGGTCTGGTTATTGCCGGTCAGGGTGCCCTTGCCGTTCTCGACACGGTAGCTGGCGGTCAGTTTATTGGGGGTAGCGGTCGGGGCCGGGGTGGCGCTGCTGCCGTTGCCTGCTGCCGAGGCCGCACGCTGCGGGATCTCTCCGCGATCGCCGCGGGTATCCTCCACATTGTGGGCGTGGTTCTTGATGTAATCCAGCACGACATTGACGCCGGAGCCGGAGAAGCCGCCGGTGGAGGCATCCACGTAGCTGTCCACGGCGTAGCCCTTGTCGTTCTTCATGACTTCCGGCAGGTTCAGGTACTTGAAGCCCATATCGTTGCAGGCGACAGCCAGCTGCTGGTTGTACTGGTCAATGTAGGTCTGCTTCTGGGCGGCGTCGGCGGCGTCCTTAGAGACGGGCGCAATGGCGCAGGCTACCACGTCGCAGGCGGAGTAGGCCGACTTGATGCTTTGCAAGATCTGTTTGTAGTCGTTGACGAACTCGTCCACGCTGACAGAACCGTCCAGATCATCGCTGCCCACCATGACGTAGACGTGCAGGGGCTTCATCTTGGCGATGGCCTGGGGGATGGTGTAGCTGTTGGCGTCGTCGGCAAAGTTGACGCAGGTCTCGCGCAGCACCTGGGAGACTTTCAGCCCATCCTTGCCGGCGTACTGGTTTAAGGTGATGCTGCTGTCTTTGGACATGGACACCGCCTGGGTGCCGCCCACAAAGACGGTATCATTGATGTAGTTGCCCTGGGCACTCTCCTGCCCCAGGATGGAGCCGAGGCTGGTATCCAGCGGGTACTGGGTGGGATCATACAGATCAGACTCGCCAAACAGGCCCAGCTTTGCCGGCAGTATCCACGATACCAAAAAGCTAAGCACCACGGCCAGCACACAGAACGCCATGACCACGCAGGCCTTGCGCTGGATGGGGCTGAGACCGGTTTTTTCCTCAGATCGTTTACGGCTCATCGGTTATGGTGACCTCCTTATAAAACGCGGCCCGGTTTGCGGCAGGCCGCCCATTTTTAAATGTACAAAGGCGCACAGCACCAGTATTAGATAGTAGCATTATAGCATACTTTTTTGCGTTTGAGTATCCCTTTTATAAAATTGTTACACTTTGGGCAGCATCGCATAACTCTAAGTGCCGATACGGCGAGCGAGCCATACCAACCGTCAAACAAAAAACGCAGGTAATACTTTGTGTATTACCGAGCCCTTTTGCAGCGCAGATGGTGTGGCGCAGCCGATGGAGCGGCGCTTGGGAGTTGTGCAGTGTTGCCCTGCACAAACAAAAAACCGCGTACCTTTCGATACGCGGTTTTTGGCAGGGGTAGAAGGATTCGAACCCTCGGCACGCGGTTTTGGAGACCGCTGCTCTACCAACTGAGCTATGCCCCTATGTAAAACGCCCGCAGTGCGAAATGGCATTGCGGGCGTTAAGCTGGAGCTGTTAGGCAGATTCGAACTGCCGACCTCATCCTTACCAAGGATGCGCTCTACCGACTGAGCTATAACAGCATGTGGCGACCCGGATCAGGCTCGAACTGACGACCTCTAGCGTGACAGGCTAGCGTTCTAACCAACTGAACTACCGGGCCATACCCAGCTTGTTGAACCCCGTGGCGCTTGCCGTGGCGGCTGCAACGTCAATTATTATAGCGGGCAAATGCCTAAATGTCAACACTTTTTTTGAATTTTTTTCGGATTTTTTCAATCTTTTTATTTTTTTGCCGTTTCTCCGTTTGTTTTTCTGCGCAGAATTGCTTTTTTTGCCCTGCCGTGGTATGATATTCTCAGCTTTTGGGGCGGAAAAATTGTTTTTCCTGCCCTAAAAAAATTCTGTGCAATCCATTTTTGTGCCGCCAAAACATCATAGCCGCGGCCAACAGCAGGATGATGCCGCTCTCGGGCCCATACTGCACCCAAGCGATGGGCACTGCCAGCGTGGGGATGAGCACCGCCCCCAGCGGCAGGTAGCCCAGTCCCAGCACAGCCAGCCCCCCTGCCAGGCAGCACAATGCCCCGGTGACGGGCAGGTATAAGATCAGCCAGGTACAGGTAACGGCCACGCCCTTGCCGCCCCATCCCTTATGCCACAGGCTGCAGTTGTGGCCTGAGATGGCCCCCGTCCCGGCGTACAGCAGCGCTGTATGCCCCAGCACCGGGCCTGCCAGCAGCCAGCACAGCCCGCAGGCCAGCACGGTTTTGGCTACGTCGCCAGCCAATACGGCAAAGCCGGGGCCTTTGCCCAAGGTCGCCATGATGTTGGCCATGCCGGGGTTGCCGCTGCCCAGATCACGGGCGCTACGGCCCGTTAGGCGGCGGGCGATACATTCTGCCGTAAGGAAGCTGCCCAGCAGGTAACCCACCAGCAGGCAAAGGATGCGCAGTGTGATTTCCATGTTGTGGGCCGCAGCGGCCAGCTGCTGGACCATTACCTGGAAGCGATTGACCTTGACCGCAGCAAAAATATTTATATTGCCAATATTGTTAAGTGCCGCCCGCCAGAAAACCGCGACCCTGCCCCGGAAGAATCCGCCGCCTGCCTCCCGTGGCTGCGCATGCAGTTCCGGCTGCTGCGCCCAAAAATTGTGGTGTGCTTGGGCCGCATTTCCGCCCAGCAGATGATTGGAAAAGACTTTTCCGTCACGCGGGACCACGGTAAGTTTTTTGATAAGCAGAGCACATTGTTTATGGCAACTCTGCACCCGGCAGCGCTGCTGCGCAAACCCAAAAAGCAAAATATCCGCGTTTGAAGATTTTGTAGCCCTGCGCGAGAAAATTGAGCAGGTGTGTGACCATACCTATAACCGCAGCTGACTGCCCCTGACAGGAGGACGAGCCCTTGCAGGAACCTGTATCCCCAATACAAATCACGCTGCCGGTGCGCCAGCTGGTGGAATTCTTGCGCCGGGTTGGCAGCATTGACAACCGCTTTACCGGCTTTGACCGCGCCAATGAGGGCGCACGCATCCACCGCAAATTGCAGCGCGCCGCTGTAAAAGAACATGCCGATTACGCCGCGGAGGTATTTCTTCGCGGTATTTTTGCGTATGAAGAAATTGAATTTACGCTGGAAGGCCGCGCCGATGGCATTTTTACCGCAGCGGACGGTGTTACCGTGGTGGATGAGATCAAGACCACCGCATGCCCGGCGGCAGATATTACCCCGGATTTTGCACCGGAGCACTGGGCACAGGCTATGGTGTATGCAGCAATTTATGCGGCACAGCATGAGTTGGAAGAGATGCGGGTTCAGCTGACCTATTTCCAGGTAGATGAAGAGCTGATTCTGCGGTTTGAGCGGCATTACACCGCGCAGCAGCTGCAGGAGGAAGTGGAAGCCTTGCTGGCGGAATATGCCCCCTGGGCGCGGCGGGCGGTTGAGTGGAAAAAGGCCCGGAACTCGGATTTGCAGGCCATGCAGTTCCCTTTCCCTGCGTATCGCCCCGGGCAGCGCGCGATGGCGGGCGAGGTATACAAAGTGTGCCGGGACGGCGGCCAGCTTTTGTGCCAGGCACCAACCGGGATTGGTAAATCCATGAGCGTGCTGTTCCCTGCCCTGAAATCTATGGGCAATGAGAGTGTGGGACCGATTTTTTATTTAACGGCCCGCGGCACAACCCGTACGGCAGCGGAAAACGCACTGGCTATCCTGCGCGATACCGAGCCGGAACTGCACCTGCGCAGTGTAACGCTGACAGCGAAAGACAAGATCTGCCTGTGTGAGACGCGGGAGTGTACCCCGGAAGCCTGCCCCTATGCCAACGGGTATTATGCCCGCATCAAAGGCGCTCTCTGGGATGTGCTGGATGTCCCCTGCCTGACGGCGGAAACCTTGCAGGAATATGCAGAACGCCACACGGTATGCCCCTTTGAGCTGGGGCTGGACAGCAGCCTGTGGAGCGATGTGATTATTGGGGATTACAATTATCTGTTTGATCCGGTTGTACATCTGGTGCGATTTTTTGAATCTGCCGGGGATTATATCTTCCTGGTGGACGAAGCGCACAACCTGCCGGGGCGTGCGCGGAAAATGCACAGTGCTGCCCTGACCAAAACCAGCTTTTATGAAGCGAAGAAGCTGTTGGGCAAAGGCAAAAGCAGCCTGAAAAACGCTCTGACCAAAGTAAATGATGTATTTATTGAATGGCGCCACCGTGCCGAGGAAGAAACTGCCGCCAGAGATGGACGGTTTGGCAAAACATTCTTTCTAAAAGAGCGCAGCGAGGAGTTTGATCACCTGCTGAACCGCCTGTGTGAACCGTTGGAAGCATGGCTGGACGACCACCGAGAACCGGATGAAACCCACACGGCACTGCTGCAGTTGTATTTTGATGTGCGGGCCTGGCTGCGCGTAGCGGATACCTTTGACGATCATTTTGTGCTGCAAATCACGGCATCCGGCAGCGAGGTGCGTGCAGCGCAGCTCTGCCTTGACCCCAGCGCCTTTTTGGCGGATAGTTTTGCCCTGGGGCGCGCCGCGGTGCTGTTCAGTGCAACGCTGGCCCCGGCCAGTTATTATAAGGACCTGTGCGGCGTGCCGGGGTGGCATCCACCGCTTCCCCTTCCGCGTTTTTGATCCATTCAGGGGCTACGGGCACGACCGAACCATCTGGCTGCAAAACTTCCAGCGAATCTCCCAGGCAGAACTTGCTGCGCTGGGTGCAATGGGCAACGCCGTCTTCCCACGAATCCACAGTGCCGATGAAATCCCAATCTCGCACATAAGTATGGCTGGGCGTCTGCAGGGCTTTCTCTTTGCCAAAATAGAAACCGGGTGAATAATGGCGGTGGCTGGTACGGTTCAGCTCATCCAGCACGGAATCCGGTAAATCAAACGTATCACTGGCGGGGTTTGCCAGGTACTGGTCCAGCGCTTTGCGGTAAGCGGCGGTAACGGACGCAACGTAATAGAACGTTTTGGCGCGCCCCTCAATTTTCAGAGAATCCACACCAGCCTTGCAGATCAGGTCCAAAAACGGTGCGGTGCATAGGTCGTTGGCGTTCAGGATGTAGCTGCCGTCCTCATTTTCGCCAATGGGCATATACTGGCCGGGGCGGTTTTCTTCTACAAGATAGTATTTCCAGCGGCAGGGCTGGGCACATTCGCCGCGGTTGCCGCTGCGGCCTGCCATATAGCTGGACAGCAGGCACCGGCCGGAAACGCTCATGCACATGGCGCCGTGGACGAAGGCTTCCAGTTCCAGCTCCGGCGGGGTGTTATCGCGGATCTGGGCAATATCGGTCAGGGTCAGCTCGCGCGCCAGCACCACACGCTTGGCGCCCAGGTTGTAGGCCATGGTTGCAGCAGCATAATTGGTGATGCCTGCCTGAGTGGAAAAATGCACATCCACATCCGGAGCATACTGCTTGGCAAGGCTCAGTACGCCAAGGTCCGCAATGATAAAGGCATCCACCCCGGCTTCGGCCGCGTCCTTGATATACTGCGGCAGCTCGGAAAGCTCATCGTTGGTGGGCAGGTTGTTCAGGGTCAGGTATACTTTTTTGCCGCGAGCATGGGCAAAAATGCAGCCATCATGAAGCTCGCCAATGGTCAGGTTGACCGGTGCGGCGCGCATACCAAAGCGCGGCAGTGCGCAGTATACGGCATCGGCACCATACATGACGGCATATTTCAGGGCTTCAAGGCTGCCGGCAGGCGACAGCAGTTCCGGACAGGACAACATAAGATAACGGCTCCTTTGTTCAGTGAAGTTCAGCTTTTATCAGCCCCAACCGGCGATGATGCAGTTCTGATGGTGTTCGTCTGCCGTTTTGGCATAGAAATATTCGCCAGGGTGGTCGCCGTTCGGGTTGCCGGTAACAAAGAAATAATAGCCTTCGTCCAGATATTCCTGGTCGGGATTCAGCGCGGCGGCAATGGCATCAATACCGGGATTGGTGATGGCACCGGCGGGCAGGCCGCTGATGCGGTAGGTGTCGTAATGAGCAAGCACATCATCCGGAATAGCACCCTGTTCCGGCCAGCCGTAATAAGCGGCGGTGGGCGAATTCCACAGGTAGTTATTGTCGCTATCGTTCATGATATAGCTGCTGGCATTGGATTCCAGCTTATGCTCTGCCCACTGCGGGTCATCGGATTCCAAACGATTGTGGAAGCAGGCGGAAACCTTGGCGTCTTCTGCGGGCATACCGGCTTCTTCCTGAATAAAGCTGGCCAGAATGACAACATCATTCATTGTGGTGCCCTTTTCGTTGATGGTATCCCACAGGTCGGAAGTTTTAGCATCGAATTCCTTATAGAAGGTGTTGACGTAATTATAGACCGAGTCATCGGTGAAGAACTCGTAAGTGTCCGGGAACAGGTAGCCCTCGCACTTCATCAGGCGGCCTTCGGTATCCGGGATGGCATTCCAGAAATCATACTGACTGAAATCGGAACCATCCTCGCCGTTGGCGCAGGCAAGGAAATCATCCACCGAGCACAAGCCATTTTCTTCCATCTTCTGGGCAATAGCAACGGCTGTGTAGCCTTCGGGGAATGTGATGGTAATGGTCTTGCGCTTGACCTGCTGCACGCTGAGGGTTTTCAGGATCGTGTTATAATCCATGCCGGAGCGCAGGGTAAAATCGCCATACTGCAAACCGGAAGCGCGGCCGCTGTATTTGGCATACAGCTTGAACAGCCAGTCATACTGGATGACGCCATCCTCTTTCAAAACGTTTGTGATGTCTGCAACAGTGGAACCCTGTTCAATGGTAACGGTCTGCTCCGGGCCGAGTTCGCCGTTGCCGGCAACTTCGCCGTAGAACTGGAACACTTTCCAGCCGCCGATGCCGACGATAGCCAAAATGACAACAAGAACCACAAGCCCAATGGGAAAACGGCGGCGGACGGGTTCATCATCGTCATCCTCTGCGTACTCGTCTGGACCTTCGGCGTCTTCGTACAGGTCCTGCGGGTCAGGATCAGGCTGTACCGGGCGCTTTGGTGCGGGGGCTGGCGCAGCATGATAAGCCTGGCGCGGCTGCGAGCCCTTGTCCTGGGAATCACCACGATTGATTTTCATTCCAAATCTCCTTTACCAGGCAGCAGAACTGCCCTGTTTCACGTATGCACGGTCTTACAGCAACAGGCGGAAATAAACGTCCGTAACGGGGAACGGCTGCCCAAGGTAACAAATCATGCCGTAACCACAGCGCTTACCCTCGCCCAGGTACAACTGATTTTCCGCCAGCAGCAGCCGTGCTTTGGTCAGACCGGTATGTTCCCGCGCGGCCTGCAGCAGAATATCAGCCGAATGGTCGTTATCGGCCTGCAGCTCCATAAAAAGCAGCTCGTCCTTTTCCTGGCAATAGAGGCCGTAACCGCGCTGGTTGGAAACAATGGTCATACCGCGGCGGTAGAGCCGGGTGATCATGGTGTTCATGCTGCTTTCCGGCAGGGCGATGCAGGCGGGCTGGTAGCGCATGCGGGTGTCGATCAATTTGCGGACTGTCAGGTTATCAAACTCTGCTCGTGCCCACAAATTGTGTTCAATGGGCTTGCGGATGATGCGCAGCGGGAAGCGCCCCTGAAAATTCAGCTGGGAAAACGCTTTTGCGGCCCGCGTGCTTTGCGGTGCCGCCACAGCGAAATCACACCCTTTGGCGGAAAAGGCGCGCAGGCAGGTTGCCAGCAGTTTGGGCATCAGCCCGCGCCCCTGCAGGGACGGGTCCGTTGCCATGCAGCAGAGCCATACGCCGTGGTGGTGCCCGCATTCCACTGGAACCGCACCAATCATGGCGGCCGGGATGGGCTTTGCACCGGGGGCCGGGTCCCGGGCAAGGATCAGGATATTATCCAACCCCACAATTCCACAAAGCCAGTCCAAAGCATCCTGGCGGGTTCCGCCATACGTTTTGCGGCGGAACGCAACCATTTGCTCCAAATCAGCTTCCGTTGCTTTGCAAAGCATGTTCTATCCCCTCCTTGCTGTATTCAACGTGTGGCTTTTGCTGCCAACGGTTTTAGCTCAAAATCCGCTCCAGGTATGCCATCACTTCGGACTGAATATCCTCCGGCGTGCGGATGGTTTTCTGGCCGTCTACCGTTGTGGTACACTCAATGCGGTGCCAGCCCAGCTTGCGTGCGCAGTATTCAGCGGCGGCGCGGGAACGAGCCAGGTATTCGGTATCGCGTTCCTGAATATCTTTTTTGCTTTCATCGCCGTGGTAGCGCTGCGCAATCAGGTGCTGGCTGACATCGGGATCAACGGCAAGGTATACAACCGCATCCGGCGCAGGCAGGCCGAGCTTTTTGTACTCGAACTCAAACAGCCACTCCAGAAAACCATCCCAGTGCATCGGCGGCAGTTTGGAACATTGGTGAACAGCGTTGGAGGTGGTGTAACGGTCAGAGATGATTAGCCCATTCTGGCGGTAGACATTGCCCCACCTGGTTTTGTAGCTGGCAAAGCGGTCAACAGCATAAAACGTTGAAGCTGCATAAGCGTTCACGTCATCCGGGCGCTGGCCGAACTCGCCGGAAAGATACATCTTGACCAGTGCGGAGGACGGACTGTCATAATCTGGGAAGCTGATTTTCAGCGGGTCATACCCTTTGCTATGCAAATTCTGGCAGGCAAGTTCTGCCTGTGTGCCCTTGCCGGAACCATCCAGGCCTTCAAAAATAATCAGTTTACCCATGGTTTTCAGCCTCCTGTTTCAGTGTTGCATATTTATCACGCACGGCGTTCTGCTTGCCGCAGCACATACCGCCCTCCGGGCAGGGACCCGCCAGGCAGCGGGGACCAGCTGCGGCAAAAACATGCGGCGCAAGCGGGTATACAAGGCGCAGCATTTCATCGGCAACGGCGCGGATCTCCCACTGGGCACGGTTGCAGCAGCGCAGGTTGAAAAAGTTGTTCAGGCTGCGGCAGTTCATGGTCATTACCATTTTTGTCTCGCAGGCGTTGGGCAATACAAAGCGGGCGTCCTCGTTTGCCATTTTGCTGGCTTTGGCGCGGGCGGTCTTTTCCGACATGCCCTGCTCCATCAAGGTGTGGGTATGCTTTTCTTCCAGTGCTTTGACCAGCTCCAGGTAGTGTTTGGCATCGGCGTTCATCGCATCAATAAAAGCCGCTTTGGCCGCAGGGTCAGCCTCAATTTCCGGGGGAATCACATAACGGAAATCTTCCAGCCGCACATAGCGCTGGCTCTGCACACTGAAACTTGCAATGCGGTGGCGGGTGACCTGTGCCAGAAAGGTGCGGGAAACGCCCTCAATGCCAAAGGTAAAGCTGGCATGTTCAATGGGGCTGGCGTGGCCGAAGTCATTCAGCTTTTGCAAAAAGGCTGCGGTCTTTTCCGGTGTTAGGCCATCCAGCAGGGTTTCGATATGTGCATCAGAATAGCACAGCTTGGCGGCTGCGGCAATGGTCTTTTCGGGGTCATTGGTGTGTGCGATCAATGTTACAAGCATGGACCCGTTCCCTCTTTTCCTTTTTATCAGTGGTTTATTCTTCGCTGGTCAGCTTGGTCAGCGGGGCGTAATTGGCCATTGTTTTTTTGATGCCAACGCGGTCAAACTGGATTTCTACAATACAGTCCCCCGCAACCGGCGTTACTTTCAGCACCTTGCCGCGGCCAAACACCTTGTGGTCCACAAGGTCCCCGGCTGCAAAGTTGGCGGCCTTTTTGCGTGCGGGTGCGGCGGGCGCAGTGGTAACGCCACCGCCCGCCGGAGCAACCGGAGCACCGGAATGATGGTTGACGCGGCTACTGCCATACCCGGCGCCAAAGCTACTGCTTTGGACCGTGTGGCGGCCGCCGGGGTAGTTCGGGCTTTCGTGCCCGCCGGAAGCAAACCCACTTTGGAAGCCGCCGGCATACTTGCTGCCAAAGCTGCCGCGGTTGTATTCACTGTTCAGATACCCGCGGGAAGCCCCGGAGTATCCGCTGCGCCCGCCGGGAACATTGGTGCTGTAGCTGCCGTACCCGGCGCCAAAACCGCCGCTGTAAGCAAGCTCTGGGCTTTCGGTTTCGTCCATCACATTAGGGTCAATCTCATCCAAAAAACAGGAAGGCGGGTTGCGGCGCGTCTGGCCGAAAATCATACGGCTGCGGGAGGAAGAAAGATACAGCTCTTTCTTGGCGCGGGTAATACCGACATAGCACAGGCGGCGCTCCTCTTCCATTTCTTCCTCGCTGTAGCGAGCAAGGTCACCGGGGAAAACGCCATCCTCCATACCAATGATAAACACATACGGGAATTCAAGGCCCTTGGCGCTGTGCATCGTCATCAGGGTAACGGAATCAGCATCTTCATCATAGGAATCAAGGTCTGCAATCAGGGCAACTTCTTCCAAGAAACCGGAAAGGGTTGCGTCTTCCCCGTTCTGCTCCGCATAAGTCTTTACGGAAGAAATCAACTGGCCCAAGTTTTCCAGCCGGGTCTCGCCCTCTTCTTTCTGCGCTTTCAGCATGGCTTCGTATCCGGTCTTGCGGATCACTTCACCGGCAAATTCATCCAGCGGAAGGGTGACGGAAAGATCACACAGTTCACGGTACATGGAGTAAAACGCGTTCAGCGCGCTGGCGGCACGGCCCAGTGCGGGATAAGAAGAAGCCTCCCGGATGATCTCCATCATCGGCACGCCGTTGGCGGCGGCCAGTTCCCCGATCTTATCAATGGTGGTGGCACCAATCTTTCGTGCAGGTTCATTGATGATGCGGCGCAGGCGCACGTCGTCCCGCGGGTTGACCACAACGGCCATGTAAGAGTTGATATCCTTGACTTCCTTGCGGTCAAAGAAGCGTTGGCCACCCACAATGCGGTACGGGATACCGGCACGGGCAAAATAAGTTTCGATGGGGTTGGACTGCGCATTCATGCGGTACAAAACGGCATGGTCTTTTAAGGAAGCACCATTTTTCAGGTTCTGGCCAATAACCTCGGCCACATGGCTGGCCTCATCCTGTTCCGAAGCAGCCGTATAATGGTGAACTTTGTCACCATCGCCGTTCTGGGTCCACAGGGTCTTGCCCTTGCGGCCGTTGTTGTTCTTGATGACGCTATTGGCCGCATTCAGAATGTTGGAGGTGGAACGGTAGTTCTGCTCCAGGCGGATGGTTTTGGCCCCGGCAAAAACTTTTTCAAAGTTCAGGATATTTTCAATGGTAGCACCGCGGAACTTATAAATGCTCTGATCGTCATCGCCAACAACGCATACATTGTTGGAACCACCGGCCAGCAGGCGCACCAGGTGGAACTGGGCCACGCTGGTATCCTGGTATTCGTCCACCACGACATAGCGGAACTTCTGCTGGTAGTATTCCCGCGCTTCGGCATCGGTTTTCAGCATCTGCACGGTATGGAAAATCAGATCGTCAAAGTCCATGGCACCAGCCGTGCGCAGCCGGTTGGAATAGGCGGTATAGATTTTGGAAATCAAAGCAGCCTTGGTATCGCGCGGCGCTTCGGCGGCGACATCTTTGGCGGAAAGAAGTTTATCTTTGTAACCGCTGATCTGGGAGATGGCTGATTTGACCGGCAGGAACTTGTCATCAATCATCAGTTCTTTGTAGATCTGCTTGATGACACGCTGCTGGTCGTCGGAATCGTAAATCGTAAAGCTTTTGGGAAAGCCAATGCGTTCGGCATCGCGGCGCAGGATCCGTACACAGGCAGAGTGGAAAGTGGAGGCAAATACATCCCCGCCCATGGTATCGCCCAGCATGGCTTTCAGGCGTTCTTTCAGCTCTCCGGCGGCTTTATTGGTAAAGGTAATGGCCAGCACATTCCACGGGCGGGCCGGGGCAACGCTCATCAGCGGCATCAGGGACTGCGGAACCGGCTGGCCGCACATGATGGCGGTGCGCAGCTGCTCCAGATCACTCTGCGCAACCGGGCGGCTGACCTCTTTGGAGCCATAGGCGCGGCCAAAACGGATGATATTGGCAATGCGGTTGACCAGAACGGTGGTTTTGCCGGAGCCGGCACCTGCCAGGATCAGCAGCGGGCCTTCGGTGGTAAACACAGCCTGCTGCTGCACCGGGTTCAGCTTAGTAAAGCGGGAAGCGATATAGCGGTCCCGCAGGGCCAGAAATTCAGTGGTAATGGTATCGGGCATAATGAACCTGTCCTTATATTATATGGCAGAACCAGCCCGGAACCATGCAGGGCTGGGAATTTTGGCAAACGCTGTATAGTATAGCACACTTTTGCCGGATAGAAAAGTAGGCTGGCGGAGGTATCCGCAGAAAATCATACTTTTTTACAACCTGCACAAAAGCTGCGCTTTAATTGGAAAAACCTTCTGGGGATTGCAGTCGGTTATGCCACGCTCTGGGGGTGGCATCGCGGAAACCGGCTGTCAGGTATTGGCCCAGCGTTAAGCTGGCTGCGGTTCCGCGTGCCACACAGTTGATGGGGTCTGGTGCGATGGCAACATCCACATGCAGCTCCCCGGCAATATAACCAGCCAGGCCACGCAGCATGGAGCCGCCGCCAGTCAGCAGAATGCCGTTCTTGGCAACATCAGCGGCCAGTTCCGGCGGGGTGCTTTCCAATACATTGCGGGCAGTGGCGGCAATGCGGGCGGCCAGTTCCTGCACGGGCAGATACAGGTCCCGCGTATAGACAAGGCGGCGGGCGGGCAGGTTGGTCTCCCAGGAATGACCACGGATCTCCATTACGCCCTCAAACTCGCTTTGGTGCAGCAGGCCACCTGCTTTTTCAGGGCTTCTGCCGTCAGCGGACCGATGGCGATCTGGAATTTTTCCTGCACATACTGGGCAATGCAGCGGTCAAAAGCGTTGCCGGCGACCGGCAGGCTGGCGGCGCGCACCCGCCCACCCATGCTGATCACGGCGATATCCGTGGAGCCGCCGCCGATATCAATCACCATGCAGCCCATGGGTTTGCGGATATCCAGCCCTGCGCCAAGGGCGGCGGCGACAGGCTCATCCACAAGGAAAACCTGCCGTGCCCCGGCTGCCATGACGGCTTCTACCACGGCGTCAGCTTCAATGCCGGTAATGGCTGCCGGAACGCAGACCGATACGCGCGGCTTGATGATGCGCGAACGGCATACCTCATTGATAAACCGCACGATTAGTTCGTTTGTCATGCGGTGGTCCTGAATAATACCGTCCCGCAAAGGGCGGATGATATCAATATAGGAAGGCACACGCCCCACCATGCGCAGGACTTTGTCCCCCACTGCCAGAATGGTGCTGCTGCGGGTATCAACAGCACCAATGCTGGGCTGATGGAACACAACCCCCTGTTCTTGTGTGGCAATGATAATGGAAGTTGTGCCAAGATCAAGGCCGATATCATATTGCTTCATGTTTATCTGGTACTCCTTGCTGCCAGAAGCAGCACTTTGTTATCTATTGTGAATTGCCATCAAACATCCGGCAGATAAAAGTTATTTGCTTTCTTTTGGTGTTCCGGCGGCACCGTGGCTTTTGGCCATCAGTTCCGTCGCTGCAACACACACGCCGTCCACACTCACAGCGCCACCCTCCAATAGCGCTTTGGCGCAGGCAGAGATGGTGGCACCAGTGGTGATCACATCATCCAGCAACAGCAGCCGCATTCCGGAAAGGTCAACCCCAGTACGGCAGGCGTAAGCATCCTTGACATTGGCAAAGCGCTTTTGCTGGTCCAGCGATTTTTGCGGTAAAACCTGCCGGGTCAGGCACAGCGGCTGGATGACCGGAATGTGCAGGATGCGCCCAAGGCGCTGCGCTAGCAAAAGGGGCATATTTTCCGCGCGGTTCTTCTTTACGCGCGGCGGCACCGGAACAATGGCGCTGTACAGCGAAATGCCGGATAGATTCTCGTATACCGGGCGGTACCCTGGGGCACGGGCGGGCTGTGCGCCAAAAATCAGCACAGCCATCAAATCCGCCAGTTCTCGCGCATACCAGGGGTTGCCGTTCTCCTTGCAAAGCAGGATAGCATGGCGCACACTGTCTGCATAGTAAAAGGCAGCTGCGCAGGTGTTGACAGCGTAAAAGGCGTGCTCCGTTACAGGCAGACGCGGTGGAAGATGCCGCAGACGCTCGGCTTCCGGTATACAGGAACGGCACACGGCGGCTTTCCAGGCGCTTTGCTCAAGTACCGTGCCGCACAGCGGGCAGTGCCGCGGATAGGCAAGGGCCAGTAGCGGTTCCAGAGCCGTTCGCCCACGGTCCAGCCAATCCAGAGATATGCGTTTTCTCTGTTTCATCTGCGTTTTTCAGCCGGAGTGACTGCCTCGCGCAGCAGGTAGCGCAGCCCGCTGTAACGCATGTTCTGGCGCACATTATCCACCATGGCCTGCTCGGTGCGCCGGGTTCCTGCCAGAATGCACAGGCGGCGTGCGCGGGTAACCCCGGTGTACAACAAGTTGCGGTAACAAAGGCGCGCGGGTACATCTGCCACAGGCATAATGACGGCCGGAAATTCAGAACCCTGGCTTTTGTGCACTGTTACAGCGTAAGCGGGTTCCAGCTCGGCAAGCTGGTCAGCACCGTAAATATACTTTCGGTCATCCATCTGTACCGTCACAGCACGGCTTTCGGGGTCAACGGCAGTAATAATACCCATATCCCCGTTATAGGCACCCACACCGGCTTCGGCACCGTCCCGCTCATAGGGAATGTCATAATCGTTTTTGATCTGCATTACCTTGTCGCCACAGCGCAGCACACGGCCGCTTTGCTCCCAAATGATCTGCGGCTTATCCGGTGCAGGCGGGTTCAAAATGGCCTGCAGGCGGCGGTTCAGTTCTACGCTCCCGGTGGGGCCAACCTTGGTGGGGCAAAGCACCTGGATGTCCCGCACGGGGTCATAGCCATAACTTTTGGGCAGCCGGGTACTGACCAGGTCGCAGATCAGCCTCTGGCAGGCAAGACCGGTAGATTCGATCATGAAAAAGTCATCATCCCGCCCGCCTTTTATGGGCATCTGCCCTTCCACAATGCGGTGGGCGTTCTGTACAATCATGCTTTTCTGCGCCTGGCGGAAGATCTCATTCAGCCGTACGGTGGGCAGAACGTCTGCCTGCAAGATCTCCCCCAGCACACTGCCGGGGCCAACGCTGGGCAGCTGGTCGGCATCACCTACCATAATAATGCGGCAGTGGTAACGCGCGGCGGCCAACAACGCCTGGAACAGCTTGGCATCTACCATACTCATCTCATCCAGAATGATAACGTCAAACGGGAGAAGATTCTTTTCATTATGAATAAAACGCACGCTGCCGGTAGAATAGTCCACTTCCAGCAATCGGTGGATGGTGGAAGCGCTGTGGCCGGTCAGCTCGGTCAGCCGCTTGGCGGCGCGGCCGGTGGGGGCACACAGGGCAACCCGGTCATAAATACCTTCATACAAATTCAGAATCGCTTTGACCGTTGTGGTTTTGCCGGTACCGGGACCGCCGGTCAAAACCATTACGCGGGAAGAGAGTGCTAAGCGGATTGCTTCCCGCTGCAAAGGGGCATATTCAAAACCTTGGGTCAATTCCAAAACGCGGATATCGCTTTCCAGCGTTTTGGGGCCTTCTGTCGGGAATGTGGCAAGCTCCCCCAGCCGCGCAGCAATATCCTGCTCTGCGCTGAGCAGATCTGGCAGGTAAATATATTTCGTTCCGTCAAAGGTGCAGGCGCGCATTTCGTCATGCTCCAACAGGCTTTGCAGCCCGGCCTTTACGGCATCCGGCTCCACCCGAATAAAGCGCGCAGTGCTTTCGATCAGCTTATCTGCGGGCAGGCAGGTGTGGCCGTTGTTGGCGTTGTGGCGCAAAGCGTACAAAAGCCCGGCGGCAATGCGCAGGTCGCTGCCCTGTCCTACCTGCAGCTGGGCGGCGATACCATCGACCTGGCTGAATTTCAGGTTCAGCGGCTCCCCGCACAGCATGTAGGGGTTCTTTTTCAGTGCTTCTACCGTGGCGGGGCCAAACGCGCGGTAGGCTGTAACAGCCATCTGGGCGGAAAGCCCAAACTTGGCCATCCAGGCAACCACTTCCCGCACACCGTACATACGTCGGAACTCGTTGGAGATGGCGGCGGCCTTTTGCGGGGTGATACCTTTTAGCTCACAGAGTTTGTCCGGCGTTTCGGAGATGACGTTCAATGTATGCGCCCCAAATTTTGCCACAATCTTTTTTGCTGTGGAAGGCCCGATATAGGGCAATACCCCACTGGAAAGGTAGCTCAGCAAAGCCGCGGTATCCTGCGGCAGGCTGGCCTCACAGGTTTCGGCACGGAACTGTTCGCCATAGCTGGGGTCTGCATTTCGGCACACTACCACAATATTTTTATTATACCCCAACAAGCCCCTTTTGGCAAACAGAAAAAGCACGGGACAAGCCCGTGCTTTTTGTCGTATTTGATGGTTGAAATTTTGCAGATAAGATGCTTAGGCCAAAGCGGCTTTCAGTGCTTCCACGCGGTCGGTGTTCTCCCACTTCACGCCCAGCTCCTCGCGGCCCATGTGGCCGTAAGCAGCCAGCTGGCGGTAGATGGGCGGCGCAGATCCAAGTCACGGATGATGGCTGCGGGGGTCAGATCAAAGACTTCGCACAGCGGCTTCGAGTCTTGTCGGCCACAACCGGTACCAAAGTATCAACCATGATGGAGACGGGCTCGGCAACTCCGATGGCGTAGGCCAGCTCAACTTCGCACTTATCGGCCAGGCCGGCAGCGACAACGTTCTTGGCAACCCAGCGGGCAGCATATGCGGCGGAGCGGTCAACCTTGCTGGGGTCCTTGCCAGAGAAAGCGCCGCCGCCGTGGCGAGCATAGCCGCCGTAAGTATCAACGATGATCTTGCGGCCGGTCAGGCCGGTATCACCCTGCGGGCCGCCCACAACAAAGCGGCCGGTGGGGTTGATGTAGTACTTGGTGTTCTCGTCCAGCAGCTCGGCGGGGATGACCTTTGATGACGTGCTCCATCACATCGGCGTGCAGCTGTTCCTGGCTGACGGAAGGGCTGTGCTGGCTGGAAATAACAACAGCATCCACGCGCACGGGTTTACCGTTATCGTATTCGACGGTAACCTGGCTCTTGCCATCAGGGCGCAGATAATCCATTATGCCATTCTTACGCACTTCGGTCAGTCGCTTGGCCAGCTTGTGGGCCAGGCTGATGGGCAGAGGCATCAGTTCGGGGGTCTCGTCGCAGGCATAGCCGAACATCATACCTTGGTCGCCTGCACCGGCAACATCATCGTTGGTGCCAAGGGCAATGTCGGGGCTCTGGCCATCAATGTTGGTGATCACGCCGCAGGTATCGCAGTCGAAGCCGTACTTGGCACGGTCATAGCCGATCTCGCGGATGACGTCGCGGGCCACACCGGGGAATGTCAACATAGCAATCAGTCGTGATCTCGCCCATGATGTGGACAAGGCCGGTGGAGCAGGTGGTCTCACAGGCTACGCGGGCACCAGGGTCCTTTTCCAGGATGGCATCCAGGATGGCATCAGAGATCTGATCGCAGATCTTGTCGGGATGGCCTTCGGTAACGGATTCGGATGTGAACAGAACTTTGGACATAAAAAGCTGCCTCCTTAAAAAATATAGGGTCAGAAAGGCAACTTGCCGAGAACAAAAAACGCGCGCCGGGTGTGGACCCAAAGCGCACGTGAACGCTTATCTTTCGGTTTCCCGCAGGACTTGGCACCTTGCATGCGCATGCAGGTTGCCGGGCTTCATCGGGCCTGTTCCCTCAGCCGCTCTTGATAAGTTGCTATTCTGTTGTAACGTGCTTATGTTACCATAGGCAACCGGCAAAGTCAACGATGTGGCGTTGGGCAAATTGTCAGCTTTGCACAAAATGGATTGAACTTTTGTCAAAACGGGCAAAAATGACCAATGATGGTTACCCAATCAGCAGCAATTAAGCGGTTACGCTTTTGCCACCGCTGTTGCGGCCATGCAGAATGGGCGAAAGCGGCTTGTAAATTGCAAAGCAGATTACGGCGTCCAGCATCCCTTTGAAGAAAGTGAAGGGCAGGTTGAACACCAGCAGGCAGGCAAGCAGGCCATTGACATTGGGGTTGATGGCCTGGTACATGCCGATGATGGCATCCAGCGGCAGATGATACATGACCACATAAGCCGGGTAGACGATGAAGTAGTTGTACGGAACGCTGACGATTGCCATAACCAAAGCGCCGAGCACTGCGCCCAGGATAGCGCCGCTGCGGGTTTTCTTAAAACGGTATACCATACCGGCCACGCCGACAAACAGAGCGCCCATCACAAAATTAAACAGCTCCCCCACCGCAGCGGTGCTGGTGCTGGGCAGTTTGATCAGGTTTTTGATCAGGCACACCACAATACCGGCAACCGGGCCGTAAGCAAAGCTGGCAATCAGGGCTGGCAGTTCCGAAACATCCAGCTTGATAAAGGCGGGCATGATGGGAATGGGAAACTCCATATACATCAATACTGTGGCAACGGCAGCAAGCATGGCGGTTCCGGTTAATACGCGGGTGTTGAATTTGGTTTTCATAAAAAATACCTCCCTGGGGGACGCGGCCCCAAATAAAATGATTTGGAAAGCCAGTAACAGCTTCGGGAGGCTGATAATTGCAAATAAAAACGCCCTGTTGCAAGCTATACTTACAACAGGGCGCAGAAAAGCAAATAGAACAGCTTTCCGTTTCTTTCATCCGGACTATACCGTCGGCCCCGGAATCACACCGGATCAGCGGCTGCATCAACAGCCGGTCGCGGGCTTGTGGCAATGCCATTTACCGCCGGTGGGGAATTGCCGGCACCCATCTCGCTTGCGGCGCAGTCCACCTGAAACAGACTTTCTAGCTTTGCTGGAGCATCCCTTTGGAATTGGGGATTACATCGTTTTACAAATTGCACCTTCCCGACCACGACCATTGAGATGGCGGAGAAAAAGTGACAACGGATTTTGCGCAGTTCCCTATCGTATAAACAAAGCCTCCCTTTATGTAAGGGAGGCTTTGTGCTTTGTAAACTGGAAGTTATCTTTTTCCTAATGGCAATGCTATTAAATTCCCCAATAATGCAATAACAGCATATCCAACTACATAAACCCATGCACTTGAGTTATAAAATATAAATATAGATGGCGCAAACATTATTGCTACAATCAAAATATACCAGAAGTTAAAACCATTCCTAATCCCATAAAAAACAGAGGTTATTAAACATATTAGAGGAATAATTACTAACATAACAATCATTGCACTTCCTGTGTTTTTTATAAACCAAGGAACGATATAAAAATCTATCAGCAACAGTAGGTAGAAAACCATGTTCTTTTTTAATTTATCCATCATATCATCATCCTTTCAAATTTCGATTTCATTGCTTGCCGCTCTGCTATTTCAGCAATAACATGATTCCCAACACTACCGCAAGGATCGCGCCTTACTTCTTCTGCGGTCCATTCCCGCTTACCGGATGGGTTTGTCACGGCGTTTAGCCCCTTTACAGTGTATATCTACCGTTCGTTTTTTCATCATCCGGGCTTATTCCTGCTCACAAATCACCAAAAAATCATCAGTGCCGGTCTCGGTAGTGACGATGAACTCGTAATTGTACACGGTGTCCAGCTGGTATTGCAGGGCGCCGTCGGCGGTCTCGGTAAAAATGTAGTCCAGTTTGGGCTGGGGCATCACGCGGTCGTAGCCTAAGTATAGGTCAGCGATCTCCTCAGAGAAGCGCAGCTCTACCTGGTCGGCGGTCACGCCGGTCAGCGTCAGCACCGGGCTGGCGGTAGTGAAAAGCGCCGGGCGGGTCTTCCAATCCTGGTCCTCGCGGCTATAGATATAGTCTACTTCCCTTTCGTCCTGCAAGGTGCAGTTGGACAGCGTGGCTTTGGCGCCGCTGCCGGGCAGTGTTTCTTGCCACACGGGGGTCATATCCGGCGTGCGGGCGCAGCCGGTCAGCAGGGCCAGCGGCAAAAGCAGCACCGCCGGGTGCAAAATGGCGTATTTCATAAGGGGTCCTTTCCGGGGTTTTCTAAATCAGGGCGCACGGTAGGGGTCGTAGGGCGGCTGTGGGAACGGCTCCCCCACTTCCAGCGTGCGGGGGCACAGGCCGGTCTCGGCCACGATGAAGCCCATCAGCATCCCCAGATGGGTGTGCAGATGGCGATACTGCGATAGAATCAGTGTAAACCGCGTCCATTCGCAGTTTTCGGGCCGCTGCAGCAGATCCTCGTCGTGCAGCGAGGTCAGATACATGGACAGCTTGGCCTTGATCGTGTAAAAATACTCGTCCATCTGGGCGCGGTCCACGCAGGCCGAGGGGTAGATCGCCAGGTCCTGCAAATGGGGCGTGTGGATGGGCGGCTCCACAAAATCGGTGGCTTTGGGGTTGATGAACCACTGGTCAAGGCTGTGCAACGCGTGGTACAAATGCTGCCACAACGGCGCACCGCCGTACAGCCGCTGCCACAGCTCATCCGGGATGCAGTCCATCACGTTCTGTGTTTCCCACAGCGAGCGGACCGTCATCTCGGCAATTACGGCATGGTAGGATGTTTCCCGCACGCAGCATACCCCCTTTCGGGTCAGTATGCGCGGCGAGGCCGGGTTTATTCGTAGTCCGCTTCTTCCTCGCGGACCGACTTTTTCTGAGTGATCAACCGGCTGATGGGGTCCAGCAGGGCGCGCTCCTCCTGCGAGGGCGTGCGGCTGCGGGCCTGCATCAGCAGCCAGGCCAGCTCACCGCCGATGGGCTTGCCGTAGACCCAGGCGTTGAAACCATCCTTGCAGACGGCCAGCTTGGCGTTGGCAATGTCCACCGTGGTAACGCCCGGATAATGGCGCAGCACATTTTGCAGTGCCGCTTGGCTGCCGAAGATAGACCGCACCAACTGGGCGTAAGCCAAAATAAACTTAGGCGGCATGCAGTCTGCGCCGCGGATCTCGATGCCGCCGTTGACGCGGGCATCGAAGAAGAACATCGAGAGGATGTGCTCGATCTCGCAGCGGTCCAGCCGTGCGCCATAGATCTCCTGGGCGGTCTTACGGCCCACGCCCTTGCAGTGGCCGCCTTTGCAGGACACCACCAGCGGGCGGGTCAGTACCGTGTCGGCGTAGGCGTCAAAGCCGAAATCCGGGTCCATCAGCCGGGGCGGTACACCGCAACGGTCGGTGTCCACATCCTGCCAGATACGGGTGCGCACACTGCAGGCGTTGTTGCGGTTTCCCTGGTAGATGGGCGCGTTGTCACTGAGCAGCCCGAAGAACGGCGTGAGCAGACAGGCCGCCCGCATTTTTTGTACAAAATCGCGTTCGCTATAATAATCAATGATCAGCTGGGTGGAGGCCGTGGCCCGCATCATCTGCACGCCGCAGGCACCTGTCTGCCGGAAGTAGCGGTCCATGGCCTCATTGCGAGGCGTGGGCACCAAAGGCAGTTCCTCGGCGCGGCGGGTGGGATGGTAGCTGACCGTCCAGGCGCGCAGACCGTGGGTGGCCAGCGTCATACTCAACTGCAGGTAAAAGGCGTTGTAGATGTCTACCAAGTGGATCATATCCAGCTGCGGGGCGATGCGGATCTCCATCTGGCAGGCAGATTCCAGCGTTACGCCGTACTGTTTTGTGGTAAAACCCAGGTATTGGCCATCCTGCAGAATGGGCATGTCCCCCGCCGCCTGCATCTGGCGCATGACGTTCTGCACCTGGGTAAAGGTGACGGGCTCGCCGCCCGCGTGGGTGATGAAATGCTCCACCGCCAGCCCGACGGCCAGCTTGCCCTCCGGCTTGCAGCCCGCCTGCAGGTAGGCGGCCAGGTCTTTTTTCTGTTCCTCTGCTTTTGCCATCTGCGTTCTCCCCGCGTGGTTTTGCGTGTTGATTCTTGCTTTTATTATACCCCAAAAAACTCCGCCTGGCAACGGTTTGGCACAGTTGTCCAGACGGAGTTTTTAAGATTTTGTACTGTTATGATTTGGTGTCACCGTTTGATATCTTTAGCTGCGGGGAAGCCGTAGGCACTGTCTGTCGCCTGCACGGCGCGCAGGATGGCCTCGGCCATAACGCGGGCGGCAAGAGCGCCGACCACGTCCTGGTCGGCAGCCAAATCGCCCAGCGAGACCGCGTAGATGCTGTCGCCGTCGTTGGCCGTGTGCACCGGGCGAATGGCACGGGCGTAACCGTCGTGGGTCATGGCCGCGATCTTGCACAGGTGAGCCTTGTCAAACTTGGCGTTGGTGAACACCGCGCCGATGGTGGTGTTGCCGACGAACTTTTCCCCTGCGGCATCCAACTGCTGTAGGATGACGTCCTCGGAGTCGAGGAAGGTCTTACCGTCGTCGGCCAGCAGACCTGCGGCCTTGCGGCCGGTGCGCCAATCGTAGATGTCCCCCAACGCGTTGACGGCCACCACCGCGCCGACCTGCAGCGGCCCCACCTGCACGGCGTAACTGCCGATGCCGCTCTTCATGCAATGGGGCATGCCCATCAGCTTGCCGACCGTTGCGCCGGTGCCTGCACCGTAGTTGCCGTCGCGGTAGTTGCCGGTCTCGGCGTTGACGCAGGCCTGGTAGGCCATAGCGGCGTCCGGGCGGGTGTGAGCGCCGCCGACGGTCAGGTCGAACAGGTCGGACTGGCAGACAAGCGGCACCTTGGTAACGCCGACATCAAAACCGATGTCGTGTTCCTCCAGGTAGCGCATCACGCCGCCTGCGGCGTCCAGCCCAAAGGCGCTGCCACCGCCCAACAGAATGGCGTGGATGACCTGGGCTGCGGCCGTGGGCTTGAGCAGTTCACTCTCCCGCGAAGCAGGCCCGCCGCCGCGCACATCCAGACCCACGGGCGCACCGTTTTCCCCCAGCAGGAACACCGTACAGCCGGTGCCCGCCCGGGCGTTTTCGGCCTGGCCGATCTTTAAGTTTTGTAATTCAGTGATGGAAATTTCACGCATGAGAAGTTCTCCTCCGCAGATACTTTTTAACGCTCCACCGACATGGCCATGCGGTGGTAGGTGTGGCGGATGCCGCGGACGGCAATGGAGTACGCCATGATGTTTTCTGCCAGCGCCATGCCCGTGTAGCCGGTATCGCCGATGTGGTGGATATCGGTGCCTGCCATTTTGCACATCAGCGCAATGCGGCGGATGGTGTCCGTGTCCGCGCCCTCCTGCGAGGTGCCGATGGCCGTGATGGTCAGTGCGCCGTGACGGTGTGCGCAGCTGATGAGAGCGCGGGCGTATTCCATCGTGATGCCCGGCACCGTGCCGGGGGCTGGCAGCAGGATGATGTCTGCACCAGCGGCGGTGAAGTCGGCAATGTCTGCCTCGGTCAGGATGCTCTCGGCGGCTTCGGCCAGCACACCGGCGGCGTGCATTTTGCCTGCCGCCAGCACGATGCTGTCCCCCACCGCTGCCTTGAATTTGCGCAGCGTCTCGATGATAGCCGGGTTGGACACGCCCATGCCGGGGTTTCCGGTGAGGAGGATGAAGTCGACGCCCAGCTCTTTGGCTCGCAGGGCGTTTTCGACGGTAGCACGGCGGCCAGCGGACATTTTCCAGATGGGGTCTGTCTCGCCCTCCTCGCCTTCGGCCACCGGCTCCAGATTAATGCCGATGGGGCGGCCCGTCAGTTTTTTCAGCATACGGACGGTGTTTTCCGGCTCCGTTTCCGGCAGGCCGTTGATGACCGGGTGCTGCACATCGAACATGTTCAGCAGCAGGATGTCCGCACCCATCGAGGCCGCGAACTCGGCGTTGGTCACATTGCCCAGCAGCGGCTGCACCGTACCGATGGTCTCGCAAGCAATGACGCGCCCCTCGCTTTTCTGGATGGATTCGAGAAGATCACTTTTGGTAAAGCTGCGGAAATCCGACGCGCAGCAATCAAGTAAACGTTTAGGCATTGTTTTTCTCCTTGTAGAATCTTTATAGAGGTGTCAGTTCTTTTTGCATGGGGATATAAGCGGAAAAATCGTTAGGGATTTCGGGGCCGCAAACAGCATAACCGTTTTTTGTCCAGAACGAGTAGCTTTGCGGGTTGCCTTTATCGACTGCCAGACGGCTATGGCACATACCATTGTTGCGCATAGTATTTTCTATGTCGGCCACGATACGGCTGCCGATCCCCTGGCCTTGGCGAGACTTATCCACCATGAAAAAGCCAATGTAACCTGTGGTTTCATTTGGATAGGCCAGAATCATATCAACCACTGCAGCCAGCGCTACGCCATCAAAAAGCCAATATAAAATTTGTCTGCCATCGTTTTGCCCGGCGGCAATGCGGACATATCGTCCAAAATGCTCTGCCAGGTAACAAAGGGTGGATGATACTGGTAAAACAGCGTGTTTTGGGATGCCATTGCGTAGATTTTTTCTATATCGGCATCGACCGGCTGCAGTTTGCTGAACTGAACAATCAGGTATAACGATGGCGTTTCTAATCATAGGTGCGCATCCCATCACCATTTTTAAACCAGTAATCAAACCAACGCTGCGCATGTTGGTCAGCGCGGCAAAATACTGGCTGGGGCGCTGAGCGGCGGGCAGCTTATCCACTTCCTCGCGCCAGATTGCATCAGCATCCTGTACAATGGCAACCTTTTCCTGGGTGATATCGCCGATAATGCGGATGGCAAGGCCGGGGCCGGGGAACGGCTGGCGGGCGACCAGGTACTCGGGCAGGCCCAGCTCGCGGCCAGCCTGACGGACCTCGTCCTTGAACAGGTCGCGCAGCGGCTCGACAATCTCCTTGAAGTCCACATAATCAGGCAGGCCGCCGACGTTGTGGTGGCTCTTGATGGTAGCAGATTCAGGGGTGATCAGCTCAACATGCATATCGACGTTGTCGCCGGGCATGCACATCTCGGTGCCCTCGGGCAGGGTGATGATGCCGGTAACGTCGGTGGTACGGAAGTAGAACTGAGGACGATAGTTGTTGAAGAACGGGGTATGACGGCCGCCTTCTTCCTTCTTCAGGACGTAAACATGGCCATCGAAAGTGGTGTGGGGATGAACAGAGCCGGGAACAGCCAGAACCTGGCCACGCTCGATCTGGTCACGGTCAATACCACGCAGCAGAGCGCCGATGTTGTCGCCAGCCTGAGCGAACTCGAGGCTCTTGCGGAACATTTCCAGACCAGTGATGGTGGTGGTCAGCTTCTCTTCCTTCAGACCAACGATTTCCATCTGATCGCCGACATGAGCAGTACCACGCTCAACACGACCGGTAGCAACGGTGCCACGGCCGGAGATGGTCATAACGTCCTCAACGGGCATCAGGAACGGCTTATCAGCAGCACGGTCCGGGGTCGGGATGTAGCTGTCAACAGCGTCCATCAGCTCCCAAATGCACTTGTATTCCGGAGCATCGGGATCCTTGGAAGTGCTCTCCAGAGCCTTCAGAGCGGAACCACGGATGATCGGGGTGTTGTCGCCGTCGAAATCCTGGCTGTCCAGCAGTTCGCGAACTTCCATTTCGACCAGGTCGAGCAGCTCTTCGTCGTCGACCATGTCGCACTTGTTCAGGAAGACAACGATCTTGGGCACGCCAACCTGACGAGCCAGCAGGATGTGCTCACGGGTCTGCGGCATCGGGCCATCGGTTGCAGCAACAACCAGGATAGCGCCGTCCATCTGAGCAGCACCGGTGATCATGTTCTTGATGTAGTCAGCATGGCCCGGGCAGTCAACGTGGGCATAGTGACGCTTCGCGGTGTGGTACTCAACGTGAGCGGTGTTGATCGTGATACCACGAGCCTTCTCTTCAGGAGCCTTATCGATGCTGGAGTAATCCATGAAATCGGCGTCGCCCTTCAGAGCCAGAACCTTGGTGATAGCGGCAGTCAGAGTGGTCTTGCCGTGGTCAACGTGACCGATGGTACCGATGTTGACATGCTCCAAAGAGCGGTCAAATTTTTCCTTTTCAGCCATTGGAAGTATCCTCCTTTAATTCAAACAGATAAAATAGCCTGTTGTAAGGCTATCATACTAGATTTTTCAAGAAAAATCAAGTATTTTGCGCGAATTTGTGCAGAATCAGCCCTTATTGCGCTCGGTCATGATCTTATCTGCAACACTCTTGGGAACCTGCTGGTAATCAGCCGGCTCCATGGAGTACTGGCCACGGCCCTGGGTCTTGGAACGCAGGTCAGTAGCGTAACCGAACATCTCGGACAGAGGAACCATAGCGGTGACACGGGCAGTGCCATCGGTGGATTCCTGGTTCTGGATCGCGCCGCGGCGGCTGTTCAAGTCGCCAATGACGTTGCCCATATACTCGTCAGGAACAACAACGTCAACCTTCATGATGGGCTCCATAATGACGGGGTCAGCCTTCTTCATAGCATCCTTGAATGCCATAGAACCGGCGATGGAGAACGCCATTTCAGAGGAGTCGACCTCATGGTAAGAACCATCCCACAGGGTGACCTTGACATCGACGACGGGATAGCCAGCCAGAATGCCGGACTTCATCGCGCCCTGGATACCGTTGTCAACAGCGGGGATGTATTCCTTCGGGATAGCGCCGCCAACAATACCGTTGACGAACTCATAACCCTTACCCGGGTTGGGCTCAATCTTGATCTTAACGTGACCATACTGGCCCTTACCACCGGACTGACGTGCGTACTTGGTTTCCTGGTTAGCATCCTTGCGGATGGTTTCACGGTAGGCAACCTGAGGTGCGCCAACGTTAGCTTCGACCTTAAACTCGCGGAGCAGACGGTCCACGATGATTTCCAGGTGGAGCTCGCCCATGCCGGCGATGATGGTCTGACCGGTTTCTTCATCGGTCCAGGTACGGAAAGTCGGGTCCTCTTCAGCCAGCTTAGACAGGGCAATACCCATCTTCTCGCTGCCAGCCTTGGTCTTGGGCTCGATGGCAACGCGGATAACCGGCTCGGGGAAGTTCATGGACTCGAGGATGATGGGATGCTTCTCATCGCACAGGGTATCACCAGTGGTGGTGTTCTTCAGACCAACAGCAGCGGCGATATCGCCAGCGTAGCAGATGTCGATATCCTTACGGTTGTTTGCATGCATCTGCAGGATACGGCCGATACGCTCGTCCTGATCCTTAACAGAGTTGTAAACAGTGGTGCCAGCCTCAACGGTACCAGAGTACACGCGGAAGAAGCACAGCTTACCGACATACGGGTCAGTCATAATCTTGAATGCCAGTGCAGAGAACGGCTGATCATCGGAAGAAGCGCGATCTTCTTCCTCGCCAGTCTCCGGGTTGGTGCCCTTGATGGCCTCAACGTCGGTCGGAGCGGGCATATAATCAACGATTGCATCCAACAGTTTCTGAACGCCACGGTTCTTGTAAGAAGAGCCGCAGACAACAGGAACGATCTCGTTGGAAATGGTAGCCTTACGCAGAGCAGCCTTGATTTCTTCCTTGGTCAGCTCTTCGCCTTCCAGGTACTTCATCATCAGCTCTTCGTCGGTCTCAGCAACAGCTTCGATCAGCTTGTCACGATATTCCTGAGCCTGTTCTTTCAGTTCTTCAGGAATTTCCTCAACGCGCACATCATTGCCCATATCATCATAGTAGATATCGGCTTTCATGTCGATCAGATCGATGATGCCGCGGAAAGTGTCTTCCTGGCCGACAGGCAGCTGGATAGGCACACCGTTGGCGTGCAGACGATCATGCATCATCTGTACGCAGCGGAAGAAGTCAGCACCCATGGTATCCATCTTGTTGACGTAAACCATGCGGGGAACCTTGTACTCGTCAGCCTGGCGCCAAACGGTTTCAGACTGAGGCTCAACGCCACCCTTTGCGGCCAGAACGGTAACAGAGCCGTCCAGAACACGCAGAGAACGCTGAACTTCAACAGTAAAGTCAACGTGGCCCGGGGTGTCGATGATGTTGATACGATGACGGTTCTTCTTTGAAGAGAGCCGGATCGTGCTGGGTCTCGGTATGGCTCCAGTAGCAGGTGGTAGCAGCAGAAGTGATGGTGATACCACGTTCCTGTTCCTGCTCCATCCAGTCCATCGTGGCAGCGCCGTCATGAACTTCGCCGATCTTATGGTTGATACCGGTGTAGTACAGAATGCGCTCGGTGGTGGTGGTCTTACCTGCGTCGATGTGGGCCATGATACCGATATTACGGGTCATTTGCAGGGATACATCTCTCGGCGTTGCCATGGCTTAAACCTCCTCAGTAAGCAGATCAATAACGGTAATGCGCGAAAGCCTTGTTGGCTTCTGCCATCTTGTGGGTATCTTCGCGCTTCTTGACGGCGCCGCCAACGTTGTTGGTAGCGTCGATGATCTCGGCGGCCAGGCGAGCGGACATGGTCTTTTCACCACGGCTGCGGCTGTACAGAGTCAGCCAGCGCAGGCCGAGGGTCTCGCGGCGGGCGGGGCTGACCTCCAGGGGAACCTGGTAGGTGGAGCCGCCGACACGGCGGGCCTTAACTTCGAGGCTGGGCATGATGTTTTCCATGGCCTTCTCGAACATTTCGAGAGGATCGTTGCCGGTCTTCTCTTTGACAGTCTCAAAAGCTTCGTAAACGATCTTCTGAGCGACGCCCTTCTTGCCATCCAGCATGATGCTGTTGACCAGACGGGTGACGACCTTGGAATTGTAAATAGGATCAGCCAGAACTTCGCGCTTTGCGATATTACCTCTTCTGGGCATCTTTCTTCCCTCCTTCACATAAATGATATCATCGGTACTCGAAAGTTAAAGAAAACTCCCGTTATGCCACAAAAGGGTCAGCTGACCATTTTATGGCGAAAAGATGTTTCCTTACTTCTTGGCACCGGCCTTGGGACGCTTTGCGCCGTATTTGCTGCGAGCCTGGTTACGGTTTGCAACACCCTGAGTATCCAGAGTACCACGGATGATGTGGTAACGGACACCGGGCAGGTCCTTAACACGACCGCCACGGATCAGGACAACGCTGTGCTCCTGCAGGTTATGGCCGATACCAGGAATGTAGGAGGTGACCTCGATACCATTCGTCAGGCGGACACGGGCAACTTTACGCAGAGCAGAGTTGGGCTTTTTGGGGGTCATGGTACGAACAGCGGTGCAAACACCACGCTTCTGGGGGCTGTTCATGGTGGTGTACTGCTTCTTCTGGGAGTTGTAGCTCTTCTGAAGGGCAGGAGCAGTGCTCTTGGTTACCAGGACCTCACGGCCTTTGCGTACGAGCTGGTTAAAAGTAGGCATTTCTTTTCTCCTTTCTTGATTATTCCGCGCAGTTTTTTGCGGGGGTTGTGCTTCCATTTTGGCCGCACTTGACCCCTTAACTCACGCATTTATAATAATAGCGGATAAACCACGCTCTGTCAAGAGTATTCACAAAAAATATTTCAAATAATCGTGCAAGATGCTGATTTTCTGCACTGGGGGTTCTAAGGCAATACCGCACAATTCCCGCCTAACGGCTCAAGCACCGCTCCGGCGGCTGCGGCACGGCATCTGCGTTGCCAAAATGCTCGATAATGTCGGGTTGCGGTACCCGCATCGTGCTTCGGGGGCAAAAGCCCCTCGCACTCTGCGACCGCTGCCCCTGCTTCGGTTCGCTGTTTCCGCCACTGGCGGCGCTCACCTTTGCAGCATCCAGTATTATCTGCGCTTTTGGCTTAGCAGCTGCCGCACCTCGCTCGCCGTATCGGCACTTAGAATTATGCGGTATTGCCCTAATTTTGCACTTAAGGTGTATCTGAAAACAAAGAAAATGACGGATATTTCGCAAACGCAAGCAGAATTTAAGGCAAAGAGCCATAGGAATCCTTTGCGGATTCCAAGGCTTTTTAACGCGAAATCCCGCTGTGTTTGCAGAAACAGACTAAATTTTCGAATTTTTCAGATACACCCTCGGACTTTCCCCCTGCTTATTTTGCAGCTTCCAGCTGTGCCACGCAGGCTTCGGCTTCGTCCAGAATGCGGCCGAACTTATCCAGGGCAGCATCCACCGGGGCGGGGGTGGTCAGGTCCACACCGGCATGGCGCAGCTCATCCAGCGGGTAAGCGCTGCCGCCCATGTGCAGGAACTCCAGGTACTTCTTAACAGCCGGTTCGCCGTTCTTCAGGATGCCCTCGGACAATGCCACGGCAGTGGAATAGCCGGTTGCATACTTATAAACATAGAACGGGCGGTAGAAGTGCGGGATGCGTGCCCACTCGTACTGTACTTCGTCATCCACAACCAGCTCCGGTCCAAAGTAGTCCACAATGAGCTTCTTGTACAGATTGTTCAGGGCGGCGGGATTCAGGGCCTCGCCGCGCTCGACCATGGCGTGGGCCTCGCGCTCAAACTCGGCAAACATCGTCTGGCGGTAGACGGTGCCCTTGAAGTTCTCGAGGTACTGGTTCAGCAGGGCCAGGCGGGTTGCGGGATCCTGGTTCTTTTCTGCCAGCAGGTGCTCAATGAGCAGGTTCTCGTTGACGGTGGAAGCGACCTCTGCGACAAACAGGGTATAGTCGGCATACTGGGCAGGCTGGGTATGGCGGCTGAACCAGCTGTGCATGCTGTGGCCCATCTCATGCGCAATGGTGGAAACGCTGTCCAGCGTACCGCTAAAGTTCAGCAGGATATAGGGGTTGGAGTCATAGCAGCCGCCGGAGTAAGCGCCGCCGCGCTTGCCCTTGTTGGGGAACACATCGATCCAGCGCTCGGCAAAGCCCTTGCGAACGATGGTGCCGTACTCTTCGCCCAGCGGTGCAACGGCATCCAGAACCATCTGCTTGGCCTGGTCATAGGTGTAATGGGCGCTGACGCCCTTGGTCAGCGGGGCGTACACATCATAGTAGTGCAGCTCGTCCACACCCAGGATGCGCTTGCGCAGAGCAACATAGCGGTACATATCCGGCAGGTGCTTGCGCACAGTAGCCACCAGGTTATCATAGACCTGGCCGGGCACGTTCTCCCCTGCCATGGACATGGCGCGGGAAGATTCATAATGACGGACGGAGGCTTCGGCGGCAGCGGTCTTGACAGCGCCGGAGTAAGAGGCAGCCAGCGTGTTGATGTGCTGGCGGAAGCTCTTGTAGTAGCTTTCAAAGGCATTCTTGCGCAGCACGCGGTCATTGGAGGTTTGCAGCAGGATGTAGTTGGAAGCGGTCAGCTCCACATCGTTGCCCTCGCCATCCTTGACGGAATCGAACACCATGTCGGCGTCTGCCAGGTTATCGGCAACATTTTTCGGGGTGCCGAATGCCTCACCGAAAGCAGCCAGCAGCTTTTCTTCCGGGGCGGTCAGGGTGTGAGGCTTTGCACGCAGCAGATCTTCCAGAGCAAAACGATAGGGGGCAACCTGCTCGTCAGCCATGATGGCATCCAGGGTTTCCTGCGGCAGTGCCAGGATTTCCGGCTGAGCATAGGCGATGGTACCGACAGCCTTTACATATTTGGCGGTAGCGCGGGCATCCATGCTCTGGGCGTCATCAGCACGGGTATCCTCGCTCAGACGCAGGCTGGTGTAGACAGCCAGGTTTTCCAGTTCACGGAACACGCCGATTTCTGCATCATAAAACTCACGAATGCTGGCAGCGTTGTTCAGCTTGCCCTCCCAGGCAGCCAAAGCTTCAATTTTGGGGTCAATGGCGGCAAAAGCCTTTTCCCATTCCGCATCGCTGGCGTACATTTTGGTCAGGTCCCACTGGTACTGCGGGTCCATCTCTTTGCGTTCTTTCAATGCTTCCGACATGGCGGATTCTCCTTTTCTATTTCTATATGGTGTCTTTCTGAGCCAGTCAGGGAAGCGTTCTCCCCTGCCCTCCATGCAGGCACCATTCATCCTGCACAGACAAACCCAGTATAAAAGTATTATACACCAAATGTTAGAAAAAACAAATCTGTTTTTATTGAAGGCAACACCGCACAATTCTAAGTGCCGATACGGTGAGCGAGGTGCGGCAGATGCCAAGCCAAAAGCGCAGATAATACTGGATGCTGCAAAGGTGAGCGCCGCCAGTGGCGGAAACAGCGAACCGAAGCAGGGGCAGCGGTCGCAGAGTGCGAGGGGCTTTTGCCCCCGAAGCACGATGCGGGTACCGCAACCCGACATTATCGAGCATTTTGGCAACGCAGATGCCGTGCCGCAGCCGCCGGAGCGGTGCTTAAGCCGTCAGGCGGGAATTGTGCGGTATTACCTTAACAAAAAGCCTGCGCAGAAACAGTGTTTCTGCACGGTTCCTGCACAGGCTCATTTCTCTAACTTTCTTTATTTGTCATTTGCCCGGCTTTCCAGCAGGCTTCTTACTTCTCCTGCCAACGCTTCACTTTCATTTGTCGCAAAGATACAATCAGACTGGTCTTTCCCGATTCTGAAAAACACCTGATAGTCCTTATTTCCGCAGAACGTCAGCACATCCAGCATGGGCTCGCTCTCCTGCCCGATAAGTAACCCAGAAGCGCAGCCGCAGTGGATTGGGGGTGATTTTTCCCGCCTGTTCATTGGTCACGCCATTGCGGCAGACAAGATATGCGGTTGTATTTCCCTGGTCGGAAGGCAGGTCCACCCGCTGCATATAAACACCATTTTCCATTGTTTCGCAGTGCTGCATCCATGCGGCAATCTCGGGGTAGCTCTGCCATTCCTCCTGCGGCATACTCCAGATGGCCTTGCTTTGGTAGTTTGCTGATGCCACAAAAGCAACGCTCCACAGAACGAGTGCCAGCAGCATTGCCGCTATCAGATACAACATTCTTTTGCCTGTTGATTTTGCAGCCGCCACAATACCGCTTTTCCCTGTTGCTATCAAAAAGAGCACAATAATTAGAATCAGCAAGAGCAGCAGAAGCCCCACTGCCGCGCCAAGTCCAACAAATTGCAGAGCAAACCACAGCAGAATTGCCGCTGCCGCAAGCAACACCCACTTCTGCTTTGCTGTCAGGCTTTCTGCTTTTTCTGTGTTTGCTAATGTTCCCGTTGTCCCTTCTAAATCAGTCGCTTCCATATCCGCTGCTTCCAACGGAATTCCCAGCAGCTGCCGCAGCATAAACAGGTTGGCTGTGCCGGGCAGAGCTTTCCCTGTTTCCCACCTTGCCACAGCCTGCCGTGTTACCCCCAGCTGCTCTGCCAGCATTTCTTGGGTCATGCCTTTTTCTTTCCGGGCGGATGCAATTTTCTCTCCCAATGTCATGGCGCTATCCCCCTTTCTTTGGGGCCAGCATAGCACAGCTGTACTACTATTTTCAAGCAACTTTGTATCACTTTTCTGCCACTTTTCCGCAATAAGCAGTTTCATTCCCCGCAAAGCAGCATAAAAAATCCCCCACAGTACCCTTTCCGTTCGCAGTTGCCCGTGCGGAGAATGCTGTGGGGGATGTTATGTTTTATTGTCAGGCTAAGCTTATCAGATAAGAAAAGTCTTACTTTTCAGCGTGGTCGTAAGCGCTGCCTTCGGCATCGCGGATTTCCTCGGCGCGAGCCAGCTCTTCTTCAACCTCCGGCAAACCGGTTCCGGCGGGGATCAGCTTACCGATGATGACGTTCTCCTTCAGACCGGCCAGCGGGTCAACCTTGCCCTTGATGGCGGCTTCGGTCAGAACGCGGGTGGTTTCCTGGAAGGATGCAGCGGACAGGAAGCTGTCGGTTGCCAGGCTGGACTTGGTGATACCAAGCAGGATCTGACTGGCCTGGACCAGCTTCAGGTCGGTTTCGCCTGCATCAATGCGTTCCTGAATCTTCTCGTTCTCGATCATCACATCGCGGCGGTTGACAACGCTGCCCATGATGAACTCGCTGGAACCTGCATCGTCAATGCGAACCTTACGCATCATCTGGCGGACGATAACTTCGATATGCTTATCGTTGATTTCAACGCCCTGCAGACGGTAAACCTTCTGGACTTCGCTGATCAGGTAGTTCTGGGTAGCAATGCGGCCCTTGACAGCCAGGATATCCTGCGGATAAGCATGGCCTTCGGTCAACAGTGCGCCCTTGACGAGCACATCGCCCTCCATCACCTTCAGGCGGTGGCCGAACGGGATCAGGTAGCTCTTGGTAACCGGTGCGCCGTTATCGTCAACACCGGTCACTTCAACGTGGCGGCTCTTCTTGGTATCGTCAATATGGACGGTACCGGCGATCTCGGACATGATAGCCATGGCCTTCGGGCGGCGGCTCTCGAACAGTTCTTCAACACGAGGAAGACCCTGAGTGATATCTTCGGCAGATGCGATACCGCCGGTATGGAAGGTACGCATGGTCAGCTGAGTACCGGGTTCGCCGATGGACTCGGCAGCGATGATACCGACGGATTCACCGACCTTAACGCACTGGCCGTTGGACATGTTGGAGCCGTAGCAGCGGGCGCAGACGCCGACGTGAGCACGGCAGGTCATCACGCTGCGGATCTCCAGCTCGGTAATACCGGCATTGGCGATCTTTTCAGCGTCGAACATATCCATCATCTTGTCCTTGGACACAATGAGTTCGCCGGTCTTGGGATCCTTCACGTCATGCAGAGCATAACGGCCAATCAGACGCTCGGAGAAGCTTTCGATGGTAGCGTTGCCTTCGCTGATCTCGCTGACGAGGATACCCTCGGTAGCGTGGCAGTCTTCCTCGCGGATGATGACTTCCTGAGAAACGTCAACCAGACGGCGGGTCAGGTAGCCAGAGTCAGCAGTACGCAGTGCGGTATCGGTCAAACCTTTACGAGCGCCTCGAGAAGAGATGAAGTACTCCAAGATGTTCAGGCCTTCGCGGTAGTTTGCACGGATAGGCATTTCCAGGGTTTTACCTGCGGTGTTAGCCAGCAGGCCGCGCATGCCGGCCAGCTGCTTGATCTGGTCCATAGAACCACGAGCACCAGAGTCGGACATCATATAGATGGGGTTGCGCTGGTGGTGGGTCTTCAGGTTGGTAGACAGAGCGTTGGAAACTTCCTCGGTAGCTGCCTGCCAGATCTCAACGGTGTTCTTATAGCGCTCTTCATCAGAGATAAGACCACGGTTGAAGTTCTTCATGACCTTTTCAACCTTCTTGTCAGCCGCAGCCAGGATCTCCGGCTTCTCTTCGGGGATGATAGCGTCAGGCACGGCAACGGTGATGGCGGAAAGGGTGGAATACTTATAGCCCTGTGCCTTGATGTGGTCCAGCATGATAGCGCAGCGCTTGGTGCCATGCTTTGTCAGGCAGCGGCTGATGATGTCGGGCAGCTTCTTCTTGGTGACCTGGAAATCGACTTCGTAATCGAACTTATGTTCGGGGTCGGTGCGATCCACATAGCCCAGATCCTGCGGGATGGGGGTGTTGAAGATGATCTTGCCGACAGTGGTGGTGACAAGGGCGGTTTCGGGGCCGTTGCCAAAGTCCATGGTGCGGCGCACCTTAACGGGAGCCTGCAGGGTGACGATATGCTCGGCGTAAGCCATCAGGGCTTCGTCCTCATCGCGGAACACCTTGTCGTGGCCGGGGTCTTCAGGGTTGACCATGGTCAGGTAGTAAGAGCCCAGGATCATATCCTGCGTGGGCACGGTGACGGGTTCGCCGTCAGACGGCTTCAGCAGGTTGCCGGAAGCCAGCATCAGCATCTTGGCTTCGCGCTGTGCTTCGGTGGACAGCGGCAGATGGACAGCCATCTGGTCGCCGTCGAAGTCAGCGTTGAAGGGGGTGCAGACCAGCGGGTGCAGCTTGATGGCGTGGCCTTCGACCAGAACGGGCTCAAATGCCTGAATGCCCAGGCGGTGCAGGGTAGGTGCACGGTTCAGCAGAACGGGATGGCCCTTGATGACGGTTTCGAGAGAGTCCCACACCTCGGTGGAAGCACGCTCAACCTTTTTGCGGGCAGCCTTGATGTTGGAGGCAATGCCCTTCTGGACCAGGTCCTTCATAACGAAGGGCTTGAACAGCTCCAGAGCCATCTCTTTGGGCAGACCGCACTGGTACATCTTCAGCTCAGGGCCGACAACGATAACGGAACGGCCAGAGTAGTCAACACGTTTGCCCAGCAGGTTCTGGCGGAAGCGGCCCTGCTTGCCCTTCAGCATATCGGAAAGGCTCTTGAGGGCGCGGTTGTTGGGGCCAGTGACCGGGCGGCCGCGGCGGCCGTTATCGATCAGGGCGTCAACTGCTTCCTGCAGCATGCGCTTCTCGTTGCGCACGATGATGTCGGGCGCGCCCAGCTCCAGCAGGCGCTTCAGACGGTTGTTGCGGTTGATCACGCGACGGTACAGATCGTTCAGGTCGGAAGTCGCAAAGCGGCCGCCATCCAGCTGGACCATGGGGCGGATATCCGGCGGAATGACCGGAACAACGTTCAGGATCATCCACTCCGGGCGCTGGCCGGACAGGCGGAATGCATCAACGCACTCCAGGCGCTTCAACAGGCGGACGCGCTTCTGGCCGGTAGCCTTTTCCAGTTCCTCATGCAGCTCTGCGGACAGAGCTTCCAGGTCGATCTCAGCCAGCAGCTTCTGGACGGCTTCGGCGCCCATGCCGGCTTCAAAGGTATCCTCGTACTTTTCCCGCATCTCCTTGTACTCGCGTTCGGTCAGGAGCTGCTTTTTCTCCAGCGGAGTAAAGCCGGGATCGGTAACGATATAGTTTGCAAAGTAGAGCACCTTGTCCAGCTGGCGGGGGCCGATGTCCAGCATCAGGCCAATGCGGCTGGGAATGCCCTTGAAATACCAGATGTGCGAAACGGGTGCAGCCAGCTCAATGTGGCCCATGCGCTCGCGGCGGACCTTGGCGCGGGTGACTTCAACACCGCACTTATCGCAGATCTTACCCTTGTAGCGGATGCGCTTGTACTTACCGCAGTGGCACTCCCAGTCCTTGGTAGGTCCAAAAATGCGCTCGCAGAACAGGCCGTCGCGCTCCGGCTTCAGGGTGCGGTAGTTGATGGTTTCAGGTTTCTTGACCTCGCCATAGCTCCAGGCACGGATCTGGTCCGGGGAGGCAAGGCCGATCTTAATAGAATCGAATTCTTTATTTTCCATTCAGCGAACCCTCTCATTTAATCGTGACGTAAACAGCATTCCGATCATTCACCGTCGAACAGGTCGTCGCCATTGTCGGCTTCGATCTGTGCCAGAGAAGCTTCATCCGGCTCCTCATCGCCCAGATCATCGTCAAAGCCTTCATCGGCATCCTTGACACTGTAATCATCCTGCAGCTCGCTTTCCAGCAGAACGTTATCACCGATATCGCTGTTGTCAAAGTTGGCATCGTCATCGTCATATTCCTGACGCATATCAACAGCGTTGCCTTCCTTATCCTGAACAACAATATCCAGGCCAAGGCTCTGCAGTTCTTTCAACATAACGCGGAAGCTTTCGGGAATGCCCGGATTCGGCACATCTTCGCCCTTGACGATTGCTTCGTAGGTCTTGACACGGCCCACAACGTCGTCAGACTTGACAGTCAGGATTTCCTGCAGGGTGTAAGCCGCGCCATAAGCTTCCAGAGCCCAAACTTCCATTTCGCCGAAACGCTGGCCGCCGAACTGGGCCTTGCCGCCCAAAGGCTGCTGGGTAACCAGAGAGTACGGGCCGGTGGAACGGGCATGGATCTTATCATCAACCAGGTGATGCAGCTTGAGGTAGTACATATAACCGACAGTAACCTTGGAGGGGAACTTTTCGCCGGTACGGCCATCGTAAACGGTGGTCTTGCCGTCATCGGTCAGGTCGATCTTGCTGAAATCGATGATGTGGCCCTTATCGCCCATCAGGCGGGGCAGCTTGGTGGGATATTCCGGTGCATGGTCGCCATGCCACTTATCGCGGGCTTCGGCCAGGCAGTCACGGATATCGGATTCGTGCGCGCCATCGAACACGGGGGTCTGCACATGCCAGCCAAGGGCCTTGGCAACATAGCCAAGGTTGACTTCCAGCACCTGACCGATGTTCATACGGGAAGGAACGCCCAGGGGGTTCAGCACGATGTCCAGCGGGGTACCGTCGGGCAGGAACGGCATGTCCTCCTGCGGCAGAATGCGGGAAACAACACCCTTGTTGCCGTGACGGCCTGCCATCTTATCGCCAACGCTGATCTTACGCTTCTGGGCGATATAGACGCGCACGCAGGTGCGCACGCCGGGCTGCAGCTCGTCAGAGTTTTCGGGGGTAAAGACCTTAACATCCACAACAATGCCGTAAGCACCGTGGGGAACGCGCAGGGAGGTATCACGTACTTCCCGTGCCTTTTCGCCAAAGATGGCGCGCAGCAGGCGCTCTTCGGCGGTCAGTTCGGTTTCACCCTTCGGGGTAACCTTACCAACCAGAATATCGCCGGTCTTGACTTCGGCGCCGATGCGGATAATGCCGCGGTCGTCCAGATCCTTCAGGGAATCATCGCCGACGTTGGGGATATCACGGGTCACCTCTTCAGGTCCCAGCTTGGTATCGCGGGCTTCGCTCTCGTACTCCTCAATGTGGATAGAGGTGTAGATATCCTCGCGGACCAGCTTTTCGTTCAGCAGAACAGCGTCCTCATAGTTGTAGCCTTCCCAGGTCATGAAGCCGATCAGAGCGTTCTTGCCCAGAGAGATCTCGCCGTCCTTGGTGGCGGGGCCGTCAGCCAGAACGTCGCCCTTCTTGACAACATCGCCCACATAGACGGCGGGGCGCTGGTTGACGCAGGTTCCCTGGTTGGAGCGCATAAACTTAATCAGTTCATAGGTATCGGCGGAGCCATCTTCCAGACGGACAACAACCTTATCTGCGTCAACGCTTTCAACGGTGCCGTCATGGGCAGCCAGCACGCAGACACCGGAGTCGGTAGCAGCCTTGTATTCCATGCCGGTAGCAACGAGAGCGCTGGGTGACCATCAAAGGCACAGCCTGACGCTGCATGTTAGAGCCCATCAGGGCACGGTTACAGTCATCGTTTTCCAGGAAGGGAATGCAGGCGGTAGCCACAGAAACCATCATTCGCGGAGAGACATCCATGAAATCGACCTGTTCACGGGCAAACTCCTGAATATCGTTGCGATGACGGCCGGAAACGCGGGAACGGACAAAGCGGTTGTTCTCGTCCAGCGGTTCGTTGGCCTGTGCCACGATGTATTCATCTTCAACGTCGGCGGGCATATAAACAACTTCATCGGTAACAACGCCGGTTTCTTTATCCACGCGGCGGTAAGGTGCCTCAATGAAGCCGTACTTGTTGATCTTGGCGAAAGATGCCAGATAGGAGATCAGACCGATGTTGGAACCTTCGGGCGTCTCAATCGGGCACAGACGGCCATAGTGGGTATAATGAACGTCGCGGACTTCGAAGCCTGCGCGGTCACGGGACAGACCGCCGGGGCCCAAAGCGGACAGACGGCGCTTATGGGTCAGCTCAGACAGCGGGTTGTTCTGGTCCATGAACTGAGACAGTGGGCTGGAGCCGATGAACTCACGGATGGCAGCCACGACCGGGCGGATGTTGACCAGGCTCTGCGGGGTGATCTCGCCGGATTCCTGGTTCTGCAGGGTCATGCGCTCGCGCACAACGCGCTCCATACGGGCAAAGCCGATGCGGAACTGGTTCTGCAGCAATTCGCCAACGCTGCGCACGCGGCGGTTGCCCAAGTGGTCGATTTCATCGGTCACGCCGATGCCATGGTCAAGGCCCAGCAGGTAGTTGACGGAAGCAAAGATATCGTCAACGGTAACGGTGCGGCTGATGAGCTTATCATGGTTCTTGGTCAGCAGTTCTTTCTGCTCTTCCGGATCGGAGGTAGCATCCAGAATCTTACGGATTTCGGCGAAGGAAGCGCGCTCGTTGATGCCGCATTCCTTCACGTCAAAGCTGAAGAAACTCTGGGCATCGACACAGCCGTTGGAGAACACGATCACATTGACCGGATCCTGGCCCTTGCGCTCCACGATAACAGTAACGCGGGAAACACCGGCGTTATCAATTTCAACAGCCTTTTCGTGGTTGATGCGCTCGCCCTTGGCGGCCAGCAGTTCGCCGGTCAGCGGGGCAATGATGTCCTCGGCAGTCTTATAGCCCGCAATACGGCGGAACAGGCACAGCTTGTTGTTCATCTTGAAGCGGCCAAAACGAGCCAGGTCGTAACGGCGCGGATCAAAGAACAGCAGGTTGATGTGGCTGCGGGAGCTTTCCACCGTCGGCGGCTCGCCGGGGCGCAGCTTGCGGTAGCACTCCAGCAGGGCTTCCTCTGTGGAATGGGTGATATCCTTTTCCAGGGTGGCGTTGATTTTGGGTTCAGAATCGCCGAAGTACTGGCGGATCTGCTCATCGGTGCCAAGACCCAGTGCGCGCAGGAAGGTAGTAACCGGCAGCTTGCGGTTTTTATCAATGCGCACATAATATACATCGGAAGAATCAGTTTCGTATTCCAGCCATGCGCCGCGGTTGGGGTTCATGGTTGCGGTGAAAAGGTCCTTGCCGGTACGGTCTTTGCTGGAAGCATAGAACACGCCGGGCGAACGAACCAGCTGGCTGACGATAACACGTTCTGCACCGTTGGAGATGAAAGTGCCGGAATCCGTCATGAGCGGGAAATCGCCCATGAAAATTTCCTGTTCCTTCACTTCGCCGGTGCTCTTGTTCAACAGGCGCGCAGTGACATAAAGCGGCGCAGCATACGTTGCGTCACGCTCTTTACATTCTTTAATGGTATATTTGGGGTGCTTGTCCAGACGGTAATCGACAAATTCCAGCGAGAGATTCCCGGTGTAATCCTCGATCGCGTCAATGTCGTGGAACACTTCGCGCAGGCCCTCGTCCAGGAACCAGTTATAAGAGTTTTTCTGGATCTCGATGAGGTTGGGCATGCCAATCACTTCGTTGATGCGGGAAAAGCTCATTCTGGAGGTTCGACCGTTTTGTACGGGCTTGACCTTTACCATAAAATGCGACCACTCCTATTCCGTTCAGATTTGTTTTTGGCAAAAGCGCTCCGCCGAAGCAATGATTTTCTTGGAACATTCGTCGTTTTTAACAAAGTTTGAAAAAACGTGGAAAAATCAAAATTGACGATTTTGCCTTTTTGCAGGGCGCTCTATTCCCAAAGAACAGCACGCCCACCAGCGAACCAAGTTCCATGCTTTCAAAAACTTTCGGGATCGTAATAAACATCAGTGCGGGACCGGCCTGCAGGGTGTCCGGGTCACCACCAGAGAACGAAAACACCGCCGGAATGATCATCAACCCGGCCATCATTGCAATCAGCGTATCAAAAATCTCAACGTTCTTGGTAGATCCCTCAATGGACACATCTTTTTTCATGTAAGAGCCGAATGTTACTAAAATACCCATTGCGATGGACAAAGAATAGAACATCTGGCCCATGGCTGTAACCACTGTCATCCATGAAAAATTGGCCGGATTCGGTACCAAAAAGTACTTCACTCCTTCCAGCGCACCGGGCCGTGTTACTGAATAAGCTGCAATAATTACTGATAACACCACCAGTACCGGCATCATCATCCGGGAAACACGCTCCACACCATTGCGAACACCGGCAAAAATGATGCCAGTGTAAGCAGGGTAAAGAGCAGGAATACGATTTCCACCGAAGCGCCATTGGCGATGAAAGAGGAAAAATACCCATCCTGTGCCAGCTCACTGCCATGACCGGTAATATACCCCACCAGATACTTGATAACCCAACCGCCAATAACCGAATAATACGGCACAATCAAAATGGGAATTACCGCGTTGATCCATCCTCCAAATGCACGCCAGCGTCCCTTTCCAAAAGCTGCAAAGGCCCCAACCGGACTTTTCCGGGTCATCCGTCCCAGCGCTGTCTCTGCCATAATCATTGTATAGCCAAAGGTGACCGCCAGCAGAATGTAAATCAGCAGAAAAATTCCACCGCCATATTTTGCCGCCAGGTATGGGAACCGCCAGAGGCCAAGCAGCAGTGGGGCGCCACGCCGGAGTACAAAGAGTTTGAGCAAAAAACTGCCCTCAAGACGAAAAAAGAGGTTTCCGCTATGGGCGGCCAGCTGATGGAAATCATTGCAGCTTTCGGTAAGATGCAAAGCATGGACCCTGCCGCCCCCGCCGTGCAGGCCCAGGTGAAGAAGCTGCAAGATTTTATCAGCGAGCATTACTACACCTGCTCCAAAACCATTTTGGGCCAGCTCGGCCAGCTGTACACCGCAGGCGGTGCGTTTACCCAAAACATCAACGCCGCAGGTGGCCCCGGTACCGCCGGGTTTGCCAGCAAGGCGATCGAGGTGTATTGCCGGACGGCAAAATAAGGCTGTCCAAGTCACGCAATAGCAATATGCACAAGAATACGTTCATTTTTTTGTGCGAGTTCGCCGATTGACTTTTTTGGGGGGACATCGTAAAATATGAAAGAAAAATGAACATACGTTAACGGATTGTTACTCTTCGGGAGGCATGACCATTGACAGATGCAGAAAATGCACCTGTATGGTCGTGTCTTATTTTTTTGCCCGCATGTTCATTTTATCCCGTATAAGGAAGGTGAGCCCATGAAAGTCATCAAAAAGATCAACAATAACGTGGCGCTGTGCCTGGATGGCAACCAGCGTGAGCTCATCGCCTTTGGCAAGGGCATCGGCTTCAAGCCCATCCCATACGAGCTGACGGACCTCTCGGTCATTGAGCGCACCTACTACGGCATCAGCCCCGAATACCAGGGCCTGCTGAAAGAGATCCCCAAGGAGATCTTCGATGTCTCTGGTATGCTCGTTGATCTGGCCGCCAACAGCATCGATGCCGATTTCAACCGCAACCTGGTCATCACCCTGGCGGACCACATCAACTTTGCCATCGACCGATACAAGAAAAACATCCACATCAAGCCGCCCTACGTCGGCAACCTGGCTTACCTGCACGAAGCAGAGTACAAGGTTGCCACCCAGGCTGTGGCGTGCATCAACCAGCGCTTCGGTGTGCGCCTGCCCAAAGAAGAAGCCGCCGCCATTGCGCTGCATCTCATCAACGCCGAGAACTCCGTGGCCCCGAAGGCCGATTTCCTCGACGCCAGCACGATGATCAGCGATGTCATCGGCCTGATCGAAAAGCGGGAGAACATCACCATTGACCGTTCTGGCTTCAACGCCAGCCGCTTTATCACCCACATGGAATACCTGCTGGCCCGCATCCGCAACAACGAGACACTGGAAAACAACAACGACAAACTCTTCAACAATCTGAAACAGGAGTATAGAGAGACTTACCTGTGTGCGGAGGATGTCCGCACCTACCTGCAGCAAAAGACCGGCAAGAACCTGGGAAGCGAGGAAATGTCCTATCTCATGCTTCATATCGAACGGTTCTGCTCCCGCGAGCAGGCTTAACCTCGCATGTAATAAAGGGAAGCGCGCACCCTTTGTACAGATATACCAAACACACTGAAAATCAAGAAAGAGGAACCAATAATGGCACAGAAATATCAGGAGCTCTCTGACAAGATCGTTGGTCTTGTCGGCGGCAAAGCCAATGTCCAGTTCTTTACCCACTGCGTGACCCGCCTGCGTTTTAACGTGAAGGACGAGTCCGCCGTTAAAAAAGACGAAATCGAAAAACTGCCCGGTGTTCTCGGCTCCCAGTGGCAGAACGGCCAGTACCAGATCATCATCGGCCAGGCTGTCAACGATGCCTACCGCCTGATTTGCGAGAAGAACGGCTTCGCCGTAGAGAAATCCGTGGACGAGAAGTTGGACGATGAAAAGCCCGCCCAGAAGAAGGGTGTCAAGGCTGTCATCGACAAAATCTTCGACGGCATCTCCGGCTCGCTGACCCCGCTTATCCCCGCTCTGATTGGCTGCGGCATGATCAAGGTCATCCTGATCCTGATGGACATGGCCGGCGTGCCCGCCGACAGCGGCACATACCAGCTGCTCACCTTTGCCGGTGACGCTGGCTTCTACTTCCTGCCCATCATGATCGGCGCATTCGCCGCCAAGAAGTTTGGTGCCAACCCCGCCTTGGGCATGGTCATCGGCGGCCTGCTGATCTACCCGTCCTTTGCCAGCGGCGTCAGCGACGGCACCGCCTTCAACTTCCTGGGCATCCCCGTGTACGGCGTGGGCTACTCCAGCACCATCTTCCCCATCATCCTGTGCTGCGCCGTCATGGCCCCCATCGAGAAGTTCTTTGCCAAGCACTCCCCTGACATCCTGCGTTCCGTGCTGGAACCGCTGCTGACCATCATCGTCATGATCCCCCTGGCCTACTGCGTCCTCGGCCCCATCGGTTCTTTCCTGGGCACCTACCTGAGCACCTTCGTCCTGTGGCTGTACAACACCCTGGGCTTCATCGGTGTGGCCGCCTTTGCCGCTGTGATGCCGTTCGTTATCATGACCGGTATGCACGGTGCCTTTGTTCCCTACCTGATGCAGATGCTGACCGTTGACCCCCTGTACGAGCCCATCTTCTTCCCCGCACTGATCATCTCCAACATCGATCAGGGCATTGCTGCACTGGCTGTCGCTCTCAAAACCAAGGACACCAACCTGAAGTCCACCGGCTTCTCCACCGCTGTCACCGCTGTTGTGGCCGGTGTTACCGAGCCTGCCATGTACGCCATCAACCTGAAGTACAAGACCCCCATGTACGGCGCCATGATCGGTTCTGCCATCGGCGGTTGCGTGGCAGGTCTGCTCAAGACCGCTATCTATGCCTTTGCGGGTGCTTCCTCTGTCATCGCTCTGCCACTGTTCGTCAGCGCTGACAAGCCCAACAACCTGCTGTTCATGGTCATCTCCGTGCTGGTGGGCGCTGTGGCCACCTTCGCAGCCACCTGGGTCCTGTACAAGCCCGAAGCTGCCAACAAGTAATTTTCTCCCGAAAGGATGCTTTTTATGCCGTTTTGCAAAGACTTTCTCTGGGGCGGTGCCACCGCCGCCAACCAGATCGAGGGCGGCTGGCAAGAGGGCGGAAAGGGCCCCAGCGAGGCGGATATGCTTTCTGCCGGGACGCATACCTCTCCCCGTCAGATCACACCTGACACCGAGCCGGGCCTGACCTACCCCAACCGCACCGCCAGCGACTTTTACCACCATTATAAAGAGGACATCGCCCTGATGTGCGAGATGGGCTTTAAAGCCTACCGCATGTCCATCGCGTGGAGCCGCATCTTCCCCACCGGCGAGGAGACCGAGCCGAACCCGGCCGGCCTGCAGTTCTACGATGACGTCTTTGACGAGCTGAAAGCCCACGGCATTGAGCCGATCGTGACCCTGTCCCACTACGAGATGCCGCTGCACCTGGTCAACAAGTACAACGGCTGGGCCTCCCGCGAGGTGATCGCGCTGTTTGAGCGTTACGCCCGTACGGTGATTGCCCACTTCAAGGGCAAGGTGCGGTACTACCTGACCTTCAACGAGATCAACTGCGGCACCCTGCCCCTGGGCAACTACATGCTTCGATCTGGCGGATACGTTCACGGGTAACGTTGAACTCCTTGCCCACCTCTTCCAGCGTGCGGGGGCGGCCATCTTCCAGGCCAAAGCGCAGGCGCAGGACCTTTTCTTCACGCGGGGTCAGGGTTTTCAGCACATCGGCCAGCTGCTCTTTCAACAGGGTCTGGCTGGCGGCTTCGGCGGGAACGGGGGCTTCCTCATCGGGGATAAAGTCGCCCAAGTGGCTATCTTCCTCCTCACCGATGGGGGTTTCGAGGCTGACGGGTTCCTGTGCCACGCGCATAATCTCGCGCACTTTGTCCACCGGCATATCCAGGCGCTCGGCAATTTCTTCGGCGCTGGGCTCATGGCCGTTTTCGTGCAGCAGTTGGCTGGAAACCTTTTTGACCTTGTTGATGGTTTCCACCATATGCACAGGGATACGGATGGTGCGGGCCTGATCCGCAATGGCGCGGGTGATGGCCTGGCGGATCCACCACGTTGCATAGGTGGAGAACTTGAAGCCCTTGGTATGGTCAAACTTTTCAACCGCTTTGATCAGACCCAGGTTACCTTCCTGGATCAGGTCCAGGAACTGCATGCCGCGGCCCACATAGCGCTTTGCAATGGAAACTACCAGACGCAGGTTGGCTTCGCTCAGGCGCTGCTTGGCGCGTTCGCCGTCCTTGCCGCCTTTCTGGATATCCAGGGCCAGCTGCACTTCCTCATCGGGGGTCAGCAGGGGCACGCGGCCGATCTCTTTCAGGTAAACCTTAACGGGGTCATCGATGGTAATGCCGTCCGAGGTAACGGTATCCTCAAAGTCATCCATCCCCTCCTCGCCCATATCGGCCACAGCGGACATATCAGTGGCGTCATCATCCACCACTTCAATGCCGTTGCTTTCCAGCTCTTCATACAGCTTTTCCATCTGCTCCGCGTCAATAACACGGCTGCTTTCTTCCATAGCGTCACTGATTTCGGTGCTGGTCAATTTGCCTGCACGGCGGCCCTGTTCAATCAGGTTGCGAATCGAATCTTTCTTTTCTGCCATAAGTAGTTTCTCCTTTGGTTTTTATTCTGCCCATCTTACTGGAACGGGATAAAACAACATGGTTTTGGCCGGGTGGAAATTATTCTTCCGGCGGGCGTTCGCCCACTTTTTTACGGGCAAGGGCGGCAAATTTCTGCCGGAATTCATCGTCTGTGGTGCCTGCCACCTGGGCGCTTTCGGGGTTTGCGGTCTGCAAACGATCCAGCAGCATATCAATATCCCGGCGGGTCAGGCGGGTATCGGCGTTTTGGGCCTGGGCCAGCATCACCTGGCTGTAGGCTTTTTCCTCCAACAAGGGGGAAAGGGTCGTGGCGTTGGCGGGCTGGCCGCGGGCGGCGCAGTCGTAAATCGCCTTGATTGCCTGCTGCATTTCCGGCAGCACCACCATGCCAAGGTTCAGCCGCTCCCGGATGTAGGGGATGGCGCCGGCATCCTGCAGCATAGCCGCCACAAGCTGGCGGGCGGCGCTTGCGGCCCCCAGGGCAGCTTCGCCCCCGCGGTCATAGGGCACGCGGATATCCGCCGCAATCCCCTGGCGGGAAAGTTCGTTCTGCTCTTTGCGGCGCGCCCTGCGCCCGGCCCCGCGCACGGCGCTTTCCAGCTGAACCAACACAGCCTTTTTATCAATGCCGGTCTGCTCCGCAATGCGCCCGGCATACACATCCCGCGCCGTGGGGCTGACCGCACTGCCTGCCAGAATGCCGATGGCTTCATCCACATATTGCAGGCGCTGGGCATCGTTGCGCAGGTCATATTTTTTCACTGCCTTAGCCAGCTTGAACTCCAGCGGGGTTGCGGTGCCTTCCAGCACGGCTTCAAACCGGTCGCGGCCATAGGTGCGGATAAATTCATCCGGGTCCTTGGCACCGGGGATGTTCAGCACCCGCACCTGCAAATTGGTACCGGAAAACAGCGCCAAACTGCGCTCCGTTGCCTTCTGGCCTGCTTCGTCCGAGTCATAGCTCAGCACCACTTCATCGGCGTATTCCGTCAGCAGCTTGACCTGCTCCGGCGTCAAAGCCGTGCCGCAGGCACAGACAGCGGTATCAAACCCGGCTTCGTGCATCGAGATGACGTCCATATACCCTTCGCAGAGGATATACCGCTTGGACGTTGATTTTTTTTGCCACATTCAGCGCAAACAGCGTGCGGGATTTGTGGTAGACCATCGTTTCGGGCGAGTTGATGTATTTCGGCTTGGAATCATCCATCACGCGCCCGCCGAACGCAATGATATTGCCCCGCACATCAATGATGGGCACCATCACGCGGTGGCGGAAGATATCATACAGATTGCCCTTGGCACTACGCTTGACAAGGCCGGAGGATTCCAATTCCGGCTCGGTAAAGCCGCGGTGGCGCAGGTAGTGCAGAAGGCCGACAAAATCTTCCGGTGCATAGCCCAGGCCAAACCGGCGGATGGCCGCATCCGAAAGGCCGCGTTTTTCGCGCCAGTAGCGGCGGGCCATGGCGGCTTCCGGCGTTGGGGCGTTGAGCTGGTCATAAAAATAGCGCGCGGCGTTGCGGTTGATCTCCAACAGGCGGGAGCGGGAACGGCTTTCCTGGTCGTCCTCCTCCGGCATGGGCATCCCGGCGCGGCCCGCCAGCTGTTTAACAGCTTCCACATAGCCCAGGTTGGAAATTTTGCGCACAAAGTTAATCACATCCCCCGCCGCACCGCAGCCAAAGCAGTAAAAACTTTGGGTATCCGGGTAGACGGTAAACGAAGGGGTTTTCTCGTTATGGAAAGGGCACAGCCCGGTATAGGTCCGCCCGCGATGACGCAGCTGCACATATTGGCCGATTACTTCGGTAATATCATTGCGTGCAACCACTTCCTGTATGTATTCCTGTGGGATCAATGGGGCTCCGAGCCTCCTTTCGCGTATATATCGTAATAATTTATAGGTTAGCGGGCGCACAATGTGCGCCCCTTCGGGCGGGCGGCAGTGCTCTAACATACTGCCAATTTTATAGCACCTGCCACTTTTGCGGCACAAACAGCTCCTCAAACAGGCGGGTAGCAAATTCATCGCTCATGCCGGAAATATAATCCGCCACAGCACGGTCCATTCCCTGGTGATATGCCACCTGCATATAAAAATTAGGCATCAGCGTGGGGTCCGCGCAAAGGCGCTCATACAGCGCTTCGATCATCTTGTCCACTTTTTTCTCTTCGCGCTTGGCATCCTTGTCCACATACACCGTGCTGTACATAAAGTCTTTCAGCACACCGTATGCCTCCTCCACTTCGGGGGAAAACTGCATTTTCCCATTTTTGCAGTTTGCGCTGTTTGCCACAAGGTCGGTGATCATTGTGGTGATGCGCCGGGATTTGGTATCTCCCAGCACCTGCACGGCATCCCGCGGCAGGGCTGTGGGGTTCAGCACACCGGCGGCCACGGCATCCTCAATATCATGGTTCAAAAAGGCAATGTGGTCCGCATAGCGCACGGTACAGCCTTCCATCGTGCGGGCCCAGGCGCCTTTGGTGTGGGTAATAATCCCGTTGCGCACCTCCCAGCAAAGGTTCAGGCCCTTGCCGTCCTTTTCCAGGTAGTCCACCACCCGCAGGCTTTGGCGGTAGTGGGTAAACCCGCCGGGGCACAGCCGGTTCAGTGCGCGCTCCCCCGCGTGGCCGTATGGGGTGTGGCCAAGATCATGCCCCAGGGCAATGGCTTCGGTCAGGTCCTCATTCAGCCGCAGGGCGCGGGCAATGGTTCGGGCAATCTGGCTGACTTCCAGCGTGTGGGTCAGCCGGGTGCGGTAGTGGTCGCCCTCCGGCGAAAGAAACACCTGTGTTTTCTGCTTCAACCGCCGGAAACTTTTACAGTGCAAAATTCTGTCCCTGTCACGCTGGTAGCAGGTTCGCAGGTCATCTTCCGGTTCCGGGGTGCGGCGGCCAAAGCTCTGCTCACTTAAAGCGGCATAGGGGCTTAAGGTCAGGCGTTCAATTGTCTGGGTTTCTTCCCGCACAGTCACGGCGCAGCCTCCTTTCCCCTATCCGGTTCCCCGTTGGGCATATCATGCCCAAAAACGGCTCTCTATATTATAAATACGATAAAAAGCCGCCAAACACTTGTATGAAATGTAAAAATTTCATGGGAAATTCTGCTTTCTTGCCAGAAATGACTGCGCAGCATCAAAAAGCTGCGTAAAGTGGTTTGCTGATCGTCACTTCGGCACTGCCGCGGGTCAGCTCGCTCAGGTCATGGCACAGGGCTTCTTCGGTTCCGGCAGGCATGCGCCAGCGCAGGGTCACAGCGTCGGCATACTCCGGTTCCTGCAGTTTGGCCCCGGCGGCTGCGATCATCCGCTGGGCCTGTTCAAACTTGGGGTATGGCACGGTCACGGCGCAATCCGTCACCAGCCGCATGCTGACAATCTCCGCCTGCTGCAAGGCTCCGGATGCCGCCGCGGTGTAGGCCCGCACCAGCCCGCCGGTACCCAGCAGAATTCCGCCAAAGTACCGCGTAACCACCACGATCACATCCGAAAGCCCCGCATGGCCGATGGCTTCCAGCACGGGGGTACCGGCGGTTTTGGCGGGTTCGCCGTCATCACTGTAGCGGGTGCGGCCGTCCTCGCGCAGAACATAGGCATACACATTATGCCGCGCGGTGCGGTTGGCCGCTTTGATGCGGTTCAGGTGGGCAAGGGCAGCTTCCTCGGTATCGGCAAACGCAGCGGAAGCAATAAAGCGGGAGCGCTTTTCTTCATATTCAAAGGTGGAAATACCGCGGATCGTTTGATAGTCCGGCATAGGGGTTCTCCTTTGAGATGCAAGATGATGTATTTGAAAAAAATACCGCAGATGTTGCCATCTGCGGTATACAAAACCTTAATGCAATTACTTGCCAGCCTTGTTGGCGTAGCGGCGCTTAAAGCGCTCAACACGTCCGCCGGTGTCAACCAGCTTCTGCTTGCCGGTGTAGAAGGGATGGCACTTGCTGCAAACTTCAACGCGGATCTCCGGCTTGGTATCGCGGGTATGGATCACGTTGCCGCATGCGCAGGTAATGGTGCAATCCACATAGTTGGGATGAATACCCTGCTTCATTTTCATTTCACCTCTTTCTCGATCATGACTAAAGGGAGCCATACTTGATATATGTGCTCATCACAATCTTCGAATTTCGGCTACCAGCAGACGCCATCCTGTGCGTGTGGAGCAGCCCTCTGAACGATTGCTAGAGTATTTTACCAGAGTTTTTGTGTTTTGTCAAGTAGTGCGGGCAATCTTTTGCGGCGGCAAATTGCCAGCAAAAGTGCAATCATTTATATGCCCATCCGGGACATCCAGGACGCCGTCTCCTACTGTGGGGCAAAGTACATCACACGTTTTTTGTATCTGCTCCGGTAAGTTTCCGGCGGAGTCGGGTACCCCCGCCCTACTGGGTGTTTGTGGGTTGACCGCACACAATAAAATGCTCTGTAGGGAACGGTCTTGACCGTTCCGGGGCCTTGTAGCAGATGCCGCAACAATTTTCCGCAAAGCCTTTGGCTCCCCTTCGAGGGGAGCTGTCGCCGAAGGTGACTGAGGGGTGATTCCCCAAGCGGAGCCTGAAAATGCGCGTTATTCCCTCACTGCGGCGGCTAGGGGGCTGCATACAAAAAAGGCCGTCTGCGTATTACAGCAGGCGGCCCAAAAGCGCCACACCTATGGAATCACATTATGCCAGCAGCGGCTTAACGGCAGCGGCCAGTTCTTCTTTCTTGGCTTCGGCTTCGGCCAGGTCTTTGCCCTTGGTGGTAAAGTAGGTCTTGATCTTCGGCTCGGTGCCGGAGGGGCGCACCACAACGGTGCAGCCGGATGCCAGGGTGTAGATCAGCACGTTGGCGGCGGGCAGACCGGTCTCTTCAGGCTTTTTATAGTCCACAACCTTTACAACGGCGTCACCGCCAAAGTCCTTGGGCGGGTTCTCGCGCAGGCCGGACATAATGCCCGCCATCTTGTCCATGCCGGACAGGCCCGGGAACTCAAAGCTGTCGACCTTGTTCAGGTAGCGGCCATACTCGGCGTAAATGCGCTCCAGCTCTTCCTTGATGGAACTGCCCTTTGCGCGGTAATAAGCAGCCATTTCGCAAATCAGCATAGAGCCGATGATGGCATCCTTATCGCGGACGTAAGGACCAGCCAGGTAGCCGTAGCTCTCCTCGAAGCCGAAGATGAAGCGGTCCACCTCACCGGCGGCCTCCAGCTTGGCGATCTGGTCGCCGATCCATTTGAAGCCGGTCAGCACGTTGCGGCACTCGACACCGTAATGCTCGGCCACCTTGTCCGCCAGCGGGGTGGACACGATGGACTTGCACATGACGGGGTCTTTGGGCATAGTCCCCTGCTCAATGCGGCCCGCGCAGATGTAATCCAGCAGCAGCACGCCCACCTCGTTGCCGGAAAGCAGCTCATAGCTGCCGTCCTTGCACTTAACGGCAATGCCAACGCGGTCAGCATCGGGGTCAGTGGCCAGCATCAGGTCTGCACCAGACTTTTCGGCCAGTTCCAGGCCAAGGCGCAGAGCCTCGAAAATTTCGGGGTTGGGGTACGGGCAGGTGGGGAAATTGCCGTCCGGCTTTTCCTGTTCCGGCACAACGGTGATATCGGTAATGCCGATGTCATGCAGAACATGGGTGACCGGAACCAGGCCGGAGCCGTTCAGCGGGCTGTAAACCAGCTTCAGGCCGGCGGTCTTGCAGATACCGGGACGGATGGAGCGGGCTTCGATTGCTTCGTACAGGGCGTTGATGCAGTCATCGCCAACGTATTCGATGATGCCCTTTTCCAGCCCCTCGGCAAACGGCATGGTTTTGGCGCCGGTCAGGATGTCGGTCTTCTGGATTTCGGCGTACACAATGTCAGCGGCTTCATCGGTCATCTAGTTTTGCAGGGTGGCTTTCGTTCCGCGCCACCTTGCGGCGCTTCACTCGTTTTAACGGCTTTCTGCCTTTTATGTGTTCCTTTTGGAGGTCCAAAAGGAACCGAAAAGGTCCCCGCTACTTCCAAGCGCGCTGCCTCGCAACAGCGAGACTTTTTTCGCTACCTTTTTTGGTCAAAAAAAGGTAGGCTTAATGGAAGAATCCCACAATAAAAGGCCCTGCCGCAAGGTGGGCAGGGCCGGGCAAGCAGCAAATAGAACAATTCTTGCGCCCCATCTCCACCACTTTTTGCCCCTTATATACCCAACAACTGCAAAAGTGGTATACCACTTTCTAACCACTTTTACAGTTTAATAAGTGGTTAAATATAACTTAGATATGTAATTTTTATAACCACTTATTGAGTTATTCAGTTGTATAAGGGGGCGCAGGTGCTTTTCCCAAAACCCTATCGCAAAATAAATGCGCCCCATCATCCCGGCAGGGCGCATTGCTTGTTTGCTTTATTCGCCGGTCTCCTCTTCCAACACATGGGTGATGGTTTCAAGGTCGATCGGCTTGGGGATATAGCCGCTCATGCCCGCATCGTAGCACTTTTTGCGGTCGGCGGCAAAGGTGTTGGCCGTCATGGCAAAGATGGGCACATCGTGGTCGGGACGGTCACTGGCGCGGATACGGCGGGTGGCCTCCACACCGTCCATCACCGGCATCTGCATGTCCATAAACACCGCAAAATAGCTGCCGGGGGCCGACTTTTCAAACATTTCCACTGCCTTCTGCCCGTCCTCGGCCCAGTCCACTTTCAGACCAATGCCTTGCAGCAGCTCCACGGCGATTTCGGCGTTCAGGGCATTGTCCTCGGCCAGCAGCACCCGTTTGCCGGTAAAGTCGGCGGTGGTCTCCCCCGTCTTGTGCGGGGCCAGCACAGCGGCGCGCTGGGCGTCGTCCGCCTCGGCAAAGGGGATGCTGACGACAAAGGTCGAGCCGTGCCCCTCGTGGCTGTATATATCCAGCGTACCGCCCATCAGGTCGGTAAAGCCCTTGACCACCGACATGCCCAGCCCGGTGCCCTGCACTTTGGAAACGCGGCTGTCCTCGGCCCGGACGTAATCCTCGGTGATGTGGCCGATGAACTCCGGCGTCATGCCGATGCCGGTATCGGTGCAGCGGAAGATGACCCGCCCGCCGGGCAGGCAGTCCAGCCGGACGGTGATCTCGCCGCCCACCGGGGTGTACTTGATGGCGTTGGAGATGATGTTGATCATGATCTGGCTGTAGCGGTTGACATCGCCCACCACCACACAGTCGGGCTTATCGCAGTGCAGCGCCATGGTCTGGGCCTTTTTGTCGGCCAGCGGGCGCAGCAGTTCCACACTGTCGGCCGCGCAGCGCACCGCATCAAAGGGAGCCTTGTTCAGCTCCATGTGGCCGTGCTCCAGCTGGTTCACGTCCAGAATCGAGTTGATGAGCACCAGCAGGTAGTTGCCCTCGTTGGTAATGCTGTCCAGTGCGCTTTCCAGCCGCGGGGCGTCGTTCTTGTACTTCTGGGCGATCTGGGTCATGCCCAGCACCACGTTCAGCGGTGTGCGGATGTCGTGGCTCATCTTGGAGAAGAATTCCTGCTTGGCCTTGTTGGCTTCTTCGGCATCGTCCAAAGCGTCGGCCAGCTGCAGCAAGATCGCCTGCTGCTGTTTTCTGCTGCGGACAGACTGCAGATACAGCAGCACCAGGCAGCCCACCAGCGCCAGCACCGCCACAAACAGGATCAGGTAGGCGGGGTGGTCGAACAGGAATGCGAGCATTGTGGGGGTCGCCATGACCTCGGTATAGCTCTGCACGATCTCGGCGGCATACTGGGTCGAGATGCCGTTCAGCGTCTTTTCCCACAGGCCGTAAAAGCGGCGGTCGACCTGCACGTTTACGCCATTGCGTAAGTACACCAAAGCGCCTGGCACGATGTCCACCCGCATACGGTTCTGGATGTCGTCACGTGCCAATTTCTGGGCGGTGTAGCTCATCAGCAGGGCGGCGTCGGCCGTGCCGTTCTCCACGGCTTCGGCGCAGGCACCGGTGCTATCCAGCACGGTCACCTCGGCCTCCGGCCAGTTGGCGGCGATGAGCTCCCGCACGGTGGCGGAATCTTCCATCACGACCAGGCAGTGCACGCGCTCATAGGCGCCGCGCTGGCGCAGCAGCGAGACGGTCGTCCGCATGTAGGTATCGGTCAGCTGGTAGGCGGTATCGCCGTAGGTGATCTCGCCGCTGTCAAGGTCGAGACACAGGTCGGCCTCGCCGCTTTGCAGCAGGGCATTGTAGTCCTTGCGGGTGGCTGTGGGCACGACCTCCAGCGTCAGGCCCAAGGTCTCGGCGGTTTTTTGGGCAAGGTCCACCGCGATGCCCTGCATTTTGCCGTCTGCATACCAGGAGTAGGGCGCGTTGTCCGGGGCGGCCGCCGCGCGCACGGTGGTGCCGCTCTGCTGCATCTGGGCCAGCAGGGCGCTTTCCTCCGCCGTAAACTCGGTATTATGCCCGTCTGCGCCGTGGCATTTGTTGTACAGCTCCACGCGCCAGTTGGGGTTATCGATGTTCATCGCATCAAAGGCGGCGTCCAGTGCATCGATCAGGCCCTGGTCCTCCTTGCGGGCCAGGATGTAGTAGGCCGTCCGGCCGAAATCCTCGATGGTAAGTTCATCCTCCGGGGTGCGGATATAGCTGTCCACAATGGCATCGACCTTGTCCTCGTTCAGGGCATTGGTCAGGTCGGCGGGTGTATCGTAGTAGGTAACGGTATAGGCAAAGCCCTTTTCGTCGGCCCACTGCAGAAAGCTGTCGTTGCAGATTTGGGACTGCAAAAGGCCGATGCGCATCCCCTCATAGGTGGCATAATCCCCTGCCACCACTTTGCTGTTGCCGACCTTGATGTTCATGCAGGTGGTTACCGTGATAGCCGGGTGCTGCGAGACTGCAAACTCCGCGCGGCACTCATCGGTCGCCTTGGCAGCGGTGTACAGGTCGACCTCGCCGCTGCGCAGCATCTCCATGCTTTCGGCGGGGGTCTTGTCGTAGCCCACATAGTCAAAGGTGCACTGCATGTACTTGGACAAGCCCTGCATCATCTCGTAGCCGTAGCCTCTGCGCCTGCCGTTCTCATCCTGGATATGGTAACAGTCGGCGGCGTAGAACGCCACCTTATAGACCGGCGTCTCCCGCCGGGGCACGCCCTCGGCCCAGGCGGCGGTGCTGAAACCGACCGCCAGTACCAGCACCAGTATCAGTGCTGCCAGACGGCGGGTAAGTTTTTGTGTTGCTGCTTTCAACTTTTCCCCCTGAAAAAAATAAAGGAAGCCCCACTAAGAAACGCTTCTATAGTGGAACTTCCATATTTGAACAGTTTTATTTATATGCTATAAATGAAATGCTATAAATGTATAAGCTGTGCAACTGGCTGCCATTTTACAGGCCCTATAGCTTTGCGTCGCAGCCTTTCAGCTGTTTTGCCCTATGTAGTTGTATATGGCCATTATACAACCCGCCAAACTCCCGTGTCAATGCAGTTTTGTCGCTTTTTGTAAGCGGCTACAGCATTTTACGGCTCCCTCTGGGGGGGAGCCAGACATGCTCTACATCGCTTTTCTATCCAGCGCCCGATATTGCAGTGCTTCGGAAATATGCGCGGTGTCCACCTGCTCGCTGCCGTCCAGGTCGGCGATGGTGCGGGCCACCCGCAAAATGCGGTCGTAGGCGCGGGCGCTGTATCCCAGGCGCTCAAACGCCGCGCGCAAAATTTGCTGGGCCTTGGGGGTCATGCGGCAGTATTTTCGCAGTGCGGCCCCCGGCAGCTGGGCGTTGCACCGCACGCCGGGCAGGTCTGTGCAGCGCTCCTGCTGCACCTTGCGGGCGGCGGTAACGCGGGCGCGGATGGCGGCACTGTTCTCTCCCCCGGCCTCGGCGGCCAGGGCCTCGTACTCCACAGGCATGGCTTCCACATGCAGGTCGATGCGGTCCAGCAGCGGGCCGGAGATGCGGCGGCGGTACTGCTCAATGGCGCTGGGCGTGCAGGTACACTCCCGCGTGGGGTGACCCAGGTAGCCGCACTTGCAGGGGTTCATGGCGGCAGCCAGCATAAAACTGGCAGGGGTAGCGTGGCGGTGCCGTGTACCCGGCTCACGGAGATGCACCCGTCCTCGATTGGCTGGCGCAGCACCTCCAGCGCTTCGCGGGAACATCTGGCAGCTCGTCCAAAAACAGCACACCGTTGTGGGCCAGGCTGACCTCACCGGGGCGGGGCACTGTGCCGCCGCCCGCAATGGCTGCGGCGCTTACGCTGTGGTGCGGGCTACGGAACGGTCGCTGCTGCAATAATCCGGTCCCGGCCTGCACCAGCCCGGCAACGGAATAAATCGCGGTGGTTTCCAGCGCTTCCTCATAACTGAGCGGCGGCAGGATGCCCGGCAGGCGCTTGGCCAGCATGCTTTTGCCGGTGCCCGGCGGGCCCACCATCAACAGGTTGTGCCCACCCGCAGCGGCAACTTCCAGCGCGCGGCGGGCCTCCGCCTGGCCGCGTACATCCGCAAAATCGGGGCCAAGCCACTGCCCGGCGGCATCGTATCCTGTGCGGCTGGCGGGGCTGATGGCTTTTCCCCCCGCCAAAGATGGCGCACCACGTCGCTGGCCATGCGGGCGGGGTAGACGGTCAGGCTGCTCGGCCACGGCGGCTTCGGCGGCGTTTTCGGCAGGAACAAACAGCTCGGTCACGCCCGCCTTTAGGGCGGCAAGGGCCATGGGCAGGGCACCGGCACAGGGCGCAGTGTGCCATCCAGCCCAGTTCACCCAAAAAGGCCTGGTGCGGCTCTGGCTGTGGGCAGTACTGCTGCGCCGCCAAAATGCCGATGAACACCGGCAGGTCATACAAACTGCCGGTCTTGCGCACATCGGCGGGGGCCAGGTTGACGGTAACATGGCTGGCGGGCCAGGGGCAGTTCAGGTTTTTGATGGCGCTGCGCACCCGCTCACTGCTTTCCTTCACGGCGGAATCCGGCAGGCCCACCAGCGTGAACTGCGGCAGCCCGCTGGAGAGATCGGCCTCGACCTGCACCACATACCCCGCCAGCCCGCTCAGCCCCAGGCTCGTGACCTTTGCAAACATTTACACTTCCTCCTTCAAAATCCCCAACAGCTTCTCTGCACTCTTCTCCCAGCTGTACTTTTCCAGCAGCAGCTGCGGATCAGCTTGGGGTGGGGTGGTGTCGTCCACGTTGCCGGGGTTGGTATCCAAGTCAATATACCCCGCACAGTCGCCGTATACCTCCCGCATGCAGGGCGTGTCGCTGACCAGGATCTGCTTTGCCCCGCAGGCCACGGCCTCCAGCGGGGGGATGCCGAACCCCTCATACAGCGTGGGGAACAAAAACGCCTTGCAGTTTTCCATCAGGCTTTTGGCTTCGCCATCGCTGACATAGCCCAGGTAGACTACGTTGGGCAGGTCGGCCAGACCCAGGCGCCCGGCTTCCTCGGCCAGGCTGCCGCCGCCCGCGATAGCAAACATTGCATCGGGCTTGGCCTTGGCGGCCCGCAGCACCCAGGGGAAGTTCTTGTTTTTCAGCAGGTTCGCCATGCTGAAATAGTACCCGCCCTTTTGCAGCTGCGGGTGCCTGGTAAACACGCCGTCATCGGGTGCGATGCGCTGCATCTGCTGCCAGGCGTTGTAGACAACATTCATCTTTTCCGGCGGCACACCGTAGTATTTGTGGATCTCCGCCTTGGAAAATTCCGATACCGTAATAATGCGCTCGGCCTTTTGGGCAATGCGGCGGTACTGCAGGCAGTGCCACGCGGCGCTCAGCCGGTCGCGGCGGGTGTCCCTATAAAAATCCTGCCGGGCGCGGTAGCAGACATCGTGCACCACCGCAATGCCGGTAAACCCGAACCACGGGATGACGTTGCAGGTAGCCAGCCCCTTGGCGCTGCGCTGTTTCAGGTAGCACGGGTAGTCCAGCTGCTGCCAGGCAAGGCCCTTGCGGGTGCCGAACGGCACAACTTTTATGTTGGTGTATGCGGGCGTTTTGACCCCCTGCGGCACAACGATCTCCACCAGCCCCGCCGGGACGATGGCGTCCAGCGCGGCCAAAAGCTCAATGGAGTAGCGCTGGATGCCCGAGATTCGCTGGGCAAAAAACGAGCCATCTATGGCCCAGACGGTTTGCTGCATGGCAGCCTCCCTTATGCGCAGAATTGCGCTTTCATACGTAAAATTTTGTTAACGCTCAGGTCCAGCCGGTCCTCGCTGAGGGTGCCATTCTGCACGGCCGCCAGCACAGCATCGTAGGCATCGGCCAGGCCGTCGGGCATCAGCAGCACGTCGCACCCGGCCTGCAAAGCCTGCACAGCGGCTTCGCCGGGGGTGTAGCTGTCGGTGATGGCCCCCATGGCCAGCGAGTCTGTAACGATAAGCGTGTTCTCCGCATCCGGCACCAGCGCAATGGCGTCGGCACAAAGCGTTGCGGGCAGGTCGCCGGTCAGCTCCGGCACCACGATGTGCCCCACCATCACGGCGCGAGGGCCAACCTCAGCAGCGGCCTCAAAAGGCAGCAGCTCGCAGGCAGTCAGTTCCTCCACCGTGCGGTAGCTGTAGGCCAGGCCGGTGTGGCTGTCCTCGGCGGTATCGCCGTGGCCGGGGAAATGCTTGAAGGTGGGCAGGATTCCCTCGCCCGCCAGTCCCCTGGCCATGGCCGCCGCGCAATCGGCGGCGTCGGCGGCGTCGGACGAAAACGCCCGCGTGCCGATGATGGGGTTATCCGGGTTGGTGTTCACGTCGGCGTCGGGGGCGAAATCCATATTGAAGCCGTAGGTACGCAGGTAGCCGCCGATGGTCTGCCCCATGGCACAGGCGGCGTCGGCACCCTCGGCTCCCACGGCGGCGGCACTCTCATACCGGGGCAGGTCGAAGGTATCTTTATTGGCCAGCCGCGCCACCGCGCCGCCCTCCTCGTCCACCGAGATAAACAGTGGGATGTCGGAGGCCTCCTGCAGGGCCGCGTTGAAGGCGGTGATCTGTTCCGGGTCCACGATGTTTTTGCCGAATTGGCACACACCGCCCACGGGATACTTTTGCAGCGCGTCCCGCATGGCGTCGGTCAGCTCGGTCACGCCGTCCGCCTTGGCGTCGTCGATTTGCTCCTGCGGCAGGGTCAGATCCAGGGAATCCGGCCGGATAATGAACAGCTGGCCGACCTTTTCTTCCAGTGTCAGGTCGGCGGCGGTCAAGGTCGTTTCCGCTGCGGGCGTCGGTTCGGGCGTTGGTCCTGCCTCGTCAGCAGGCAGGTCAGCCACCACCGGGCGCTCGGTATTCATGGGCAGGGTCACAGTGCTCTGCCCCGTTGGCTGTGCCCCGCAGGCACACAGCACCCCCGCCAGCAAAACAGGCCAAACAAACCACTTTTTCATAGGCAGATACCCTTTCTGTCGCTTTTGTTCATTGTACCATATTCCCAGCAAGGGAGCAAGAGAGTTACATCCGGGTATAAGGGGGACAGGTGTGAAAAAGGCTCCCCTTGCGGGGAGCCAATTCTCATAATTCAGTGTTCCGCCACCACATCATCGGCGGCCGCCGTTTCCTTTGTGGAGGTATCCAGCAAACTCTCCTTCGTCACAGCAAAGGCGTCCTTGTGGGCGGCCTTTACCTCGTAGACAATGCCGGGTGCCCCATCGCTGGCCAGATAGCACAAACTCGTGGTGGTCGTGCTGCCGGTATCCGTGTCGTCCGCGGCATCGGGCACCAGATCACCAAACCGCACGGTCAGCTGCGTGCCGTCCGTAAACGTCAGAACCGCCGTCACATCCGGCGCATCCAGCCCGTAGGTGCTGTCCGCTTCCGGCGTGGTGATGCTCCACTCGGTCTGCATCTCGCAAAGGGTGCTTACCATCCGCTTCACCGCGCTCTGGTCCAGTGTACAATCGGCATCATCGGCCAGCTGCCAGGTGCCATCGTTCAAAACGAACTGCAAGTCGCCCACCGTCAGGGCGGTCACATCGTCGCTGGTCTTGTCGGTCAAACTCTGTGCCGCGTACAGGCTGCGGGGGGCCTTGCATAGGTTGTTCAAATCGCTTTTGGCCACGGTGTACACGCCGCCCGCGTCATCGTAGACGTAGTACACACCTGCCACATCGTTGAGCTGATCCACCGTCAGCGTGCGGGTCGTCTTTCCTGCCTTCAGGGTAAATACCATGGCCGGGGTGTCGCTCATCGCGGGGATCTCGCCCAGCTCACTGTCCTGCAGTTGGCGGGCAGCGGTCAGGTCGGTGAACTTCTCCACCAAACTCTGCACGGCGCTCTGCTCCAGCGGCAGGGTCGGGTCGGAGTCCAGCATCCAGTTGCCCTCGCTGCCCTTGAGCAGCGTCACATCCACATTGTTGCCGTAGTAGGCCAGCTCGTCCACATCCTCGGCGGCAAAGTCCACCAGCGGGATGCCGGTATCTTCCTCCGCCTCATTCTCGCAGGTCAGCACTGCCAGCAGCACGCCCAGCAGCACAGCCCCCGCCGCCAGCAGCACCAGCGGCAGCATTTTTTTACGGTTCATGGGGTCTCCTTATCTTCTGCGCCGGATCACGCAGATCACAAGCCCAGCCACCACACACACGATGGGCAGCACAATGGTAAACAGCAGCCCCAGCACGATGATCATGTTGTTGGGCACGGTCAGGCTGGCGGCGCTCAGGCTCTTGCCGCTGATGACCGCGGTGGTCTGCTCGCCGTCGAACCAGTTGACGATGCTGCCCAGCAACTGGGCATTGCCGCCGGACACGCTCTGGTTGATGGTGCCCTGCAAAAAGTTGGGGCAGTTGATCCACACCACGCGGGTGCCGGTGGTGGTGTTCTCGGCGGCCAGGGCCACGTCAAAGCTGCCTTCGGGGTCGGTGTCGGCCTTCTGGGCGGTCTCGGCGGTGGCGTAGCCTTCCATCGAGTAAGCGGTCGAACTGGTGGACAGCAGGCTGGTAAAGGTGTAGTCACCATCCTCGTGCTTCACGATGCCCTGGGCGATGGGGGTGTACACCATCATGTTGCTACCCACACCGGCGGTGATCTCGTTGCTCTGCACCGTCGGCAGCAGGTAGGTCTGGGGGTAACCGTAGGGGTAATGGTTGGCGTCGTTTTCAATGAGCAAGCCCGCTTGGCGGGTCATGCCGCAGCTTTCCAAAATGGCATCCAGGCGCGGGGTGTCGGTGGTAAAGTCGGTCACGACCAGCAGCTTGCCGCCGTTTGTTACGTAGTCGCTCAACAGGGCGGCTTCGGCCTCGGTCAGGTCGGCCAGGGGCGCGTTCAGCAGCAGGCTGTCGGCATCGGCGGGGATGCTGCCCGCCGTGGTCAGGTTCAGTTCCTCGGTGGTCACACCGGCGTTGGTCAGCGTGTCGGTAAAATCGGTTTCCAGCGCCAGTTCGCCGTGGCCGGTCAGCTGGTAGAGCTTATAGGCCGTGGTGCGGCTGACCTGGGCCAGGGCGCTTGTCAGGGCGTTTTCGGCTTCAAAGGTGTACTGCTGGCTGCCGCTGGTGTAGTAGTTCTCAATGTCCAGCTGGTACATATCGTTGTAGCCCACCACACGGTAGTTATCGCCGCAGCTCAGAACGACCGAGCCGGTGGCCGCGCCGTCGTACTGCTGGGCAAAGGTCGGGTACAGCACCGGGTCGCGCTGCTGCCAGCCGAAGTGGCTGCTCTCGTCGGCATAGCGGTCCAGCAGGCGGGTGATGTTGGTATCCTCCTGCCCGGACTCGGCCAGGTAGTAGGCGGTGACATCGCTGTTCAGCTCGTGCAGCAGATTTTTCTGATGTATCGCTTAACGTAAACAGGGACGAAGTGGAAATATCAAACTCGGTCCACTTGCTGGGCAATGCCTGCACCACCAGGTTGACCAGGATCACAAAGGCCAGCACCACCACGGCCAGCACGGTGGCGTAGCTGCCGCTGCGCAGGGTGCGCTTGCTGCCCTGCAGGTTTTTCAAATCAAACTTTTTCATGGTCAACGCCCCCTTAGTGCCAACGGCGGCGTTCCAGCGACTGCCCCGTCAAAAACAAAAACAGCGCGATCACCGAAAGATAGTACACGATGGCCGACACGCTGAACATGCCGCCCACCACGCCGTTGAACGGCTGGAACAGTGCCAGCGCCCCCAGCACCGCGTTAAAGGCCGAGAGCAGCCACGCCGGGCGCAGCTGGAACAGCACCACCAGCACCACAGCGCCCGCACCGAACACGCCCAGGCCAACCGGCAGGCTTTTGCAAAGCACACCCACCAGCACAGCCGCGATGAGCAGTACCACCAAAAACACGATGAGCGCCAGCAGGTTGCCGCTGGTGAACAGGCTTTTGATGCCGTTCATCAGGTAGCAGATCAGCAGCGCACCAAAAGTAGCCAGGTACGCAATGATCTGGTTTTCCGTCAGCGCCGAGATCCAGGTCCCCACGGCCAGGCAGGCCGCGCCCAGCAGCAGATACGCAAACAGTGCGCTGAACGCCGACACCAGCGACACCGTGCCGAACGCCGTCAAGATCAGCGGCATAATAACAGCCACGGTCAGCGGCAAGGCAAACACCACGACCTCGGCCAGGAACTTGCCCAGCACGATGCCGGGGATGCTGACCGGGCTGGTCAGCAGCAATTGGTCGGTCTTGTTGCGGCGGTCCTCGGCAAAGCTGCGCATGCTGATGGCGGGCAGCAGGAACAGCATGATCAGCGTAGTTGTGTACAAAACGGACGCAAAGTCCGACGAAGCGTACATCAGGTTGCGGTTGGTAAAGTACAGCCCCAGGAAAAACAGGCTGACCGCCGCGGTGACATAGCCCACCATGCCGGTGTAGTAGCTTTTGGTTTCCCGTTTAAAGATGGCAGCCATTTATTCTGCCTCCTGTTCATTGGTTTCCGTTTCGGTCGTTTCGGTTTCTTCCGGTGCCTCGGTCAGCTGCAGGAACACATCCTCCAGGCTCATGCTCTCGGCTCTCAGATTCAGCACCGGGCAGCCTGCCTTGGCCAGTGCCAGAGACAGCGCACCGCGCAGGTCGGCGCCGCTCTCGCTTACGGCGGTAAAGCTGACCTCGCCGCCCTTTTCGGCGGTCACCCGCAGGTCGGTCAGGCCGGGCACGGTGGCGGCCGCAGCCAGCACGGCGTCCCGTTCGCCCTGGGCGGTGGCCGAGATGGTGCCCTTGGCGGCCAGCTTGCCGGCCAGTTCCTCGGGCGTGCCCTGGGCTACCAGTTTACCATGGGCAATGATGAGAACGCGGTCGCATACGGTCTGCACCTCGCTTAAAATATGGCTGGATAAAATGACCGTGTGGGTCTTGCCCAGGTCATGGATCAGGCTGCGGATTTCGATCATCTGGGCGGGGTCTAGGCCAACGGTGGGTTCGTCCAGAATGATCACCTTGGGGCTGCCCAGCAGCGCAGCGGCAATGCCAACGCGCTGGCGGTAGCCTTTGGAAAGGTTGCGGATCAGCCGCCCTTCCATCTCCTGCAGGCCGGTGCGGGCGCAGGCGTTTTCTACAGCCGCGATGCGGTCGGCCTTTTTGCGGGTGCCCTTCAGCTCGGCCACAAACAGCAGATATTCCCGCACAGTCATATCCTGGTACAGCGGCGGCTGCTCCGGCAGGTAGCCGATGCAGGCCTTGGCGGCGGCGGGTTCCTCGGCAATATCATGGCCGTTGATGGTCACGGTGCCGTCGGTGGCCGACAGGTAGCCGGTGATGATATTCATGGTCGTAGACTTGCCCGCGCCGTTCGGCCCCAGCAGGCCGTAGATGCAGCCGTCCTCAACGGTAAAGCTGATGTCATCCACAGCGGTATGGCCGCCGTAGCGTTTCGTCAGATGTTCGACTTGAATCAAAATGCTCTCCCCTTTTTCTATGCAGAGTCATGGACATGATAAAGTATAGCCGCCATTTGTGAAAATTGTGCGATAGCCTTATGAAAAAATGTGGGACAGTGCTGCCACCATCCCACAAAATTCAAACCAGTTCAACTCGATATTTCTTCATCCAATAATTTACCTGCAAAAACCAGGCGATCGTCTGCGGCGTGGTCATCAGCTGGCCGTACCAGGGCACGGGGTTGTCGGCCCCGCTGGCCAGCAGTACTTCCAGTGCCTCCTTTTTGATAATGGCAAGCAGCGGCGCCGCCGGGTCAGAAATCACCCGCCGCAGCTCGGCACTGACTGCCGCTAAATACGCCGGGTTCCAGGTCTTGGGGTAGGGGCTCTTGCGCCGCCACAAAACCTCTTTGGGCAAAACGCCCTGCATGGCGTAGCGCAAAAGACCCTTCTCCTGGCCCTGGTAATCCTTAAAATCCCACGGCACAGCGTAGAGATACTCTGCAATGCGGTAATCGCAGAACGGCACGCGCACTTCCAGCCCGCTGTACATACTCATTCGGTCCTTGCGGTCCAGCAGGGTCTGCATGAACCAGGCAAAGTTCAAATTGACCATCTGGCGCATCCGGGTCTCCACTGCATCCCGTCCCGGCAGCACCGAGGTCTCAGCCAGCGTTTGCTGATACCGCGCATCCACAAACGCTGCCGGGTCGATGTCCCCCAGCACGCCCTCCTTTATAAATGCCGCCCGGTAGGCCGTGGACTGCGCCCAGGGGAAACCGTACTTTTCCCGCACGGCGGGGTCGCGGTACCATGGGTAACCGCCAAAAATCTCGTCCGCGCACTCGCCCGAAAGCGCCACCGTGGCATGGGGCTTGATCTGGCGGCAGAACAGCAGCAGCGAGGAGTCCACATCCGCCATGCCGGGCAGGTCGCGGGCGTCCACCGCGGCGTAGAGCGCCAGCACCAGTTCGGGGGTGTCCAGCGTGACCCAGTGGTGCCGTGCGCCCAAAAAGTCGTTCATCTTGCGGATGTAGGGCGCGTCGGCCCCGGGCTGAAACTTGGTGGCGTGGAAATACCGCCGGTTGTCCTTGTACCCCACCGAGAACGTCTGCAATTGCCGACCCCGCGCGGTAAAATAGGTGTCCGCCACCGCCGAAATCAGGCTGGAATCCAGCCCGCCGGACAAAAACGTCGCCACCGGCACATCACTGACCAGCTGCCGCTGGATGGCATCCACGACCAAATCACGCACGTTGCGGGCGGTGGTCTCGAAGTCGTCGGGGTGTTCGTGGTCGGTCAGCTGCCAGTAGCGGTTCAGGGTCAGGCGGCCGGTGTCAGCCTCATACACGGCGCACTGGCCGGGCAGCAGCTCTCGGATATTTTTAAACACCCCGCACCCCGGCGTGCGGCCAGGGCCGAGCAGCAGCACATCGGCCAGGCCGTTGGCGTCCACCCGGGGCGGCACGGCCGGGTGGGCCAGCAGGGTCTTGATCTCGCTGCCAAACAGCAGGCTGTCCCCTGTCTGCACGTAAAACAGCGGCTTGACCCCGCAGCGGTCCCGCGCCAAAAACAACCTGCCCGCCCGCTGCGCCCAGACGGCAAAGGCAAAAATGCCGTTGCAGCGTTTCAGGCAGTCCGCCCCCCACTGGGCGACAAACAGTTCTGCCGCGGTGGCAAAAGGCACCATTTTGACAAACGGAACCGGCGGCAAGTCGGAAGATGTCAGCAACGTCACCTCCGCGCCGCGCAGCATACAGGCGCGGGCCACGGCATAGCCCATTTTGCCGGTGGAATGGTTTGTCAGGTAGCGCACCGGGTCCATCGGTTCGCGGGTGCCGCCAGCGGAAACCACCACTTTCATGCCCTGCATGTCTTTTTCGTGTTCCAGCTCCCGTGCCACATAGTCCACCAGAACGCCCTCATCGGGCAGGCGGCCGGAGCCCGTATCGCCGCAGGCCAACAGGCCGGAACCGGAGGGAATGACGGTGAAACCGTAATGTTCCAGCGCCGCGCAGGTTATCCTCGGGTGATGGGGTTTTCCAGGGGTGGTTGGGCAGGGGCCGCAGCTTGGGGCAGCGGGCCGCCAGGGTAACGGGGTCACCATCCAGGCCGTTTGCCAGTCAGGTCCTTTGCGGTTGCCCCGGGCGATCCACCATCAAATCCGGCGTTGGGGCCGGAAACATGGGCCACATCATACTGGCCGGGCGGTCAAAACCGTAAAGCCACAATGCAGCGGTTGTTGGTCAGGGTTTCAAACACCAGCGGGGTGATAAACTCCGTGGCGTTTTTGGTCATCAGCACATGCACATTGGCGCCGGCTTTGGCCAGGGCATGGGCCACATTGGGCATTTTATAAGCAGCAATCCCGCCGGTAATGCCCAGCACAATGGTTTTGCCTTTCAGGTTCATGATAACACATCCTTATATTTGGCCGGCCTTCTGGCTGCCCGTATTGTTCTGCTTTTAAGTATATCCTGCGGGGCGGCCGTGGGCCAATACCGCATAATTCACATTGGCCCGATACGGGGCGATGGCAGATCAGGTCGGCGGCGTTGGCAAGGCTGACATGTGCCACGTCGTACTGGAAGTTGCGGTCAAAGGTATCCACAATGCAGCGGTTGTTGGTCAGGGTTTCAAACACCAGCGGGGTGATACTCGGTGGCGTTTTTGGTCATCAGCACATGGACGTCGGCGCCCAGTTTGACCAAATGGGCGCGAACTGCCATAATGGGCATTTTATATTCTGCGCATTTTATACAATGCCCCTGCATCATTCTAAGGTAATGCCGAGGACGATGGTTTTGCCTTTCAGGTTCATGGAGATCACATCCTTCATAATGTTAGTATACCCGTTTACAGCACTGCCGTCAATCTGCTATAATGGTGCTACATTTTCAGGGAAAAGAGACAAACACCATGGTTTTAGCAGTTGACATCGGCAACAGCAACATCTGCATCGGCGGGCCACCACCTATAATGTCATTTCTTCCAAGCGGGCGTTCCTGGGTGGTTTTATCCTGCCCGGCGTGCAGACCAGCCTGCGGGCCATCAGCAGCGGCACAGCGCAGCTGCCGCCTATCTCGCCCGAAACGCCGGATCACCTGATTGGCCGCAACACGGTAGAATGCCTGAACAACGGCGTGATGTTTGGCACCGCAGCCATGCTGGACGGCCTGGCTGCCCGCGTGGAAGCTGAACTTGGCGAGCCGCTGACCGTGGTTGCCACCGGCGGCCTGGCCCCCTGCATCATGCCCTGCTGCACCCGCAAGGTGATTTATGATTCTGACCTGTTGTTCAAGGGGCTGGCGATCCTGTACAGCAAAAACGCCGAATAAGCAAGTTTGCACGTTTTGTATTCTGCCTGCTATCAGAAAAGGGACCGGCATTTTCTGCCGATCCCTTTGTTTTATGTATTTTCCGAATGTTTTAGGCAATACCGCATAATTCTAAGTGCCGATACGGCGAGCGAGGTGCGGCAGATGCCAAGCCAAAAGCGCAGATAATACTGGATGTCTTATCGAGCATTTTGGCAACGCAGATGCCGTGCCGCAGCTGCCGGAGCGGTGCTTAAGCCGCAAGGCGGGAATTGTGCGGTGTTGCCTTTACATATCCGGCGTAACCATCACAGCGCCGTAATTGCGCACGCTCAGCACATGGCAGCTGCCCGCGCCAAACACAGCGTCAATGGCGTTCTTGTAGGTTTCCAGCAGTGCCAGCGGAACAAATGCCTGGATGGTACCGGCAAAGCCGCCGCCCTGCAAACGCCATGCGCCGCGGCCGTTCAGCACCTTCTGGCTGATGGCCAATGCCAAAGGCACGCCCTGCTCCTGCGGGTTCTTGATGCTGTAGGCGTTCTGGTTGAACTCAAAGCTGGAATGGCCGCCCTCAATGATCAGCTGCAGGAAGCGGTCAAAGTCATCTGCCTTGATGGCTTCATAGATTTCCCCGGCGCGGCGGCTGTCATTATAAAAATGGATGGCACGCACCACGGCGCGGTCGCCGGTCACTTTGCGCACTTCGGGGATGGCTTTCAGGAAGGTTTCCTCATCCACATCGCGCAGAACCTTTTTGCCAAAGAATTCGGCAACGCTCTCCATCTCGCGGCGCACAGCGGCATAATCATCGGTCAGGTCAGCGTGGCTGCCCTTGGTATCGCTGATGCAGAGTGCAAAGCCCTTGGCTGCCAGATCAAACGGAACTTCGCGCACGACCGGATGGCCCACTTCCTTAAAGTCGATGGTGATGACCTTTCCCACGGCGCAGGCGGTCTGGTCCATCAGGCCGCAGGGCTTGCCAAAGAAAACATTCTCAGCATACTGGCTGATCATGGCGTTTTTGACCTGGTCGAAACGCTTCATGTCATTATCGTTGTACTCGCCGCGGAAGATAGCACCCATGCACACCTCAAAGGCAGCCGAGCTGGACAAACCGGAACCGCCCAGAACGTCAGAGGTGGTGTAGCAGTCAAAGCCGCCCACCTTGCCGCCGTCTTTCACAATGCCGGCAGCCACGCCGCGGATCAGGCTGGCGCTGTGCTCTGCTTCATCGGGCTGCGGGGTCAGGTCGCGCAGATTCACATCGTCGATCTTACCAAAGCCGTGGGAAATCACGCGTACAACGTTCTCGTCATTCTTGGCAACCACAGCAATGATATCCAGGTTTACGGCAGCTGCAATCACCACGCCGTTGTTATGGTCGGTATGGTTGCCGCCGATCTCGGTGCGGCCGGGTGCCGAGTACAAACACACTGTGCGGCCCGTGCCAAAGTTTTCTTCAAAATGGTCGATCATATCCACATAACGGACACGCTGGGCTGCCACAGTAGCAGTGTCTGCCCCATACAGCTTGGCAAAAGCCTGGTCGTAACCGCCGTTCAAGATATTTTGTTTCAGTTCCGCACTCGTTGCCATCGTTCATACACCTTTCTTCGTTTGGCTGTCCCTTGTAAAATATGCACAAAAACCGCGCGTTCTTTTTAGCTATGCAGCGCATTTTAGGCCAGTATCACAGCTTCTTGTACTCAGTATAACAAATTTTAGCAGGATGTAAACATCTTTTTTCAACGCGATTATGGACTTTTGATGAATCTTCTGATATAATGGTAAAAAATATGCTCCATCCTGTTCCGGCCTGCTGCGGTGGGCCCTGTTTTGGGAGCAGAATGGCGAACCACAACCAGATTTTGCAAGAGTGAGGGATTTGGTATGCCGACCATCGCAAAGCAATCTTATAAGCAGAACTATACCGATAATGTAGAGCTTTCCATTTTTAATTGTGGCCACGAATACTGCCAGCCGGGCCACACCTGGGGCCCCGGTGTGCGTGACCATTACCTGATCCATCTTGTTGTTGCGGGCAAAGGTGTGTATCAGGTCAACGGCGCTGCCTATAATTTGCAGGAGGGTGATCTCTTCCTCGCCAAACCCAACCAGCTCATCACCTATGCGGCAGATGAAACCGACCCGTGGGAATATTACTGGGTCGGCTTTAACGGTGCCTGCGCCAACAAGCTGGTGCAGCAGACCCCGTTCAGCGATGTGCAGCCCGTGCACCACTGCAAAGACCCCCAAAGCACCCGTGAAACCATTTATAATATCTACCTGGCCCGCGGCCCGGAACCGCAGTGCGAAGCCCTGATGACCGGCTACCTGTACCTGTTCATGGCCCAGCTGATGAAGGAAGCGCGCGAAGCCATGCCCAACACGCCGTCTTCCAGCAGCCAGTATGTGCTGGCCGCTATCAAGTATATTCAGTTCAACTATTCCCATGATATTTCGGTAGATGACATCGCCAAGGCGGTTGGGGTCAGCCGCAGCCATCTGTACCGCGTGTTCATGTCCAATGTAGGCCAAAGCCCGATTGACTATTTAACGGGCTACCGCATCAGCGAAGCGTGTTCCCTGCTGAAAAACACCGGGCTTTCCATCGCCGAAATCGCGGTCTCCGTCGGCTTTTTTGACCAGTTCTATTTTTCCCGCGTGTTCAAAAAGGTCAAAGGCGTTCCCCCCAGCAAGTACCTTGCCGCGCTGGAAAAAGACCCGCAGCTGGGGCTGGTATAAGCCATTTTCACACAATGTCCCACCATACGGCAGCACCTTGCTTTTTGGTGCTGCCGCTCAGTTTTTACCGGCAGACTGATATATTTGCCATAACATTAGAGCAAACGGAGCAAACCATGTCTTTGAAGAAAAATCAGATTTTTGAAACCACGATTGAAAACCTTTCCAGCGATGGCAGCGGCGTTGCCCATGTGGAAGGGCAGGCCGTTTTTTGTACCCGGCGCAGCACCGGGGGATGTGATCCGCTGCCGCATTAAAGGCATTGAAAAGCTATGCTTTCGGCCGCATTGACGCGATTTTAGCCCCCGGCCCCGGCCGCGTTGCGCCGGATTGTGCCGTGTGCACTCCCTGCGGCGGCTGTGGCCTGCGCCATTTGAGCTATGCTACGGAATGCGAGGCGAAAACCGGCTTTGTGCGGGATGCTTTTGCCCGCCTTGGCGGCTTTGATGTAAGCAGCTTTGAGTTTTCGCCCGTTCTCGCCCTGACGGACCACACCGCACACTACCGCAATAAGGTCCAGCTGCCCGTTGGGCTGGATGCCGATGGCCATGTCGTGACCGGTTTTTACGCCGGGCGCACCCACCGTATCGTCCCCTGCCCCGATTGCAAATTGCAGCCGGAGTGGATGAACGCCCTGGCCCGCCGGGCTTGTGCGTTACTGGAAGCCAACGGCATTGCCCCCTATGACGAGGAAACCGGCAAGGGCCGCGTGCGCCATTTGTATATGCGCCAGGGCTGGCACAGCGGTCAGCGCCTAATAGGGATATTTTTTGTAGAAGGAGGAGGTTTATTTGAACACGCAAATCATCGCCATCGCCAACCAGAAAGGCGGCGTTGGCAAAACAACAACCTGTGCGAACTTGGGAATCGGTCTGGCACAGGCCGGAAAGAAAGTGCTTCTGATCGACGGGGACCCGCAAGGAAGCCTGACAATCAGCTTGGGAAATCCGCAACCGGACAAGTTGCCATTTACATTGTCCGATGCAATGGGCAAAATTCTGATGGATCAGCCTATACGCACTGGAGAAGGTATTCTGCATCATGCGGAAGGCATTGACCTGATGCCTGCGGACATCCAGTTATCCGGTATGGAGGTATCCCTGGTAAATGCCATGAGCCGTGAGACTATCTTGCGGCAATATCTGGACACGCTGAAGGGGCAATACTCCCATATTCTCATCGACTGCCAGCCCTCCCTTGGGATGCTCACAGTCAATGCGCTGGCCGCTGCAAACAGGATCATAATTCCCGTTCAGGCGGAGTATCTGCCCGCAAAAGGGCTGGAACAGCTGCTCTCCACGGTAAACAAGGTAAAGCGGCAGATCAACCCCAAGCTCCAGATAGACGGTATCCTGCTGACGATGGTGGACAGCCGAACCAACTTTGCCAAAGAGATCTCCGCGCTCCTGCGGGAGACCTATGGCAGCAAGATCAAAGTATTCGGCACAGAGATCCCCCATTCTGTCCGGGCAAAGGAAATCAGCGCCGAGGGAAAAAGTATTTTTGCCCATGATCCCGGCGGCAAGGTGGCAGAGGGCTACAAAAATCTGACGAAGGAGGTGTTGAAACTTGAAAAGCAGCGCGAAAAAAATAGAGCTGGCCTCGGTAGATGATCTGTTCTCCACCGAAGAAGGCCGCCAGGATGCAAAGCTGGAAAAGATTCAGGAGATTCCGCTGTCTGAACTGCATCCCTTTAAGAACCACCCATTCAAAGTCAAGGATGACGAAGCCATGATGGAGACCGCTGACAGTATCAAGCAGTATGGCGTTCTGGTTCCGGCGATTGCTCGACCGGACCCGGAGGGCGGTTATGAACTGGTGGCCGGACACAGACGGCACAGAGCAAGTGAACTGGCAGAAAAAGGGACCATGCCGGTAATTGTCCGTGATCTGGACGATGATGCAGCCACAATTATTATGGTTGACAGCAATCTGCAACGAGAAAGTCTCCTCCCCAGTGAAAGAGCATTTGCTTATAAAATGAAGCTGGATGCTATGAAACATCAGGGAGAGCGAGTTGATTTAACTTGTTCCCAAGTTGGGAACAAGTTAGAGGGCAAGAAGTCCAGTGAGATTTTGGCAGAGCAAGTAGGTCAGAGTAAAAACCAGATTTTTCGCTATATCCGTCTGACAGAGCTGATTCCCGAACTGCTGGACATGGTGGATGAAAAGAAAATTGCCTTAAACCCCGCCTATGAGCTGTCCTTTCTCAAAAAGGAGGAACAGGTAGACCTGCTGGACGCGATGGACAGCGAACAGGCTACCCCTTCTCTTTCTCAAGCCCAGCGGCTCAAGAAATACAGTCAGGAGGGGCATCTGACCCTCGATATGATGCGTGTCATCATGGGTGAGGAAAAGAAAAGCGATCTGGACCGAGTGACATTTACCTCTGACACCTTGCGGAAGTATTTCCCTAAAAGCTATACGCCCCAGCGGATGCAGGAAACCATCATCAAGTTGCTGGAGGCATGGCAGAAAAAGCGTCAGAGAGACCAGGAACGATGAAAGGAGCCGCCTATGAGGGATATTTCAGCCCGTGAGCTGAAAGGACACAACATTCTCGCCGTAGAGAGGTTTTGGGATAACACCCGCTGGATGATTGAGTTTTCCGTCCTGCGTCCCAGCACAGCTTACGGCAGCCCCGGAGAGGAAATGCGGCTGTTTTTGACCGAGGACGGGTATCAGGCTGCCCTGCAAAGCCAGCAGCGTCGGGAGATTAAGATCAAGCGTTACGCTCGTGTGATTGAGGGACATATCCTCGATTTCAAACCGGGAAAACGCCGCCGCTCATAAACCCATACAACGAAAGGAAAGGAATGACTATGTGTACGGTAAAGGAAATTCAAGAAGCAATCCGGGAAGATTGCAAATCTCAGCATGACATGGATTCAACGGATATTGACCGAGTGATGCAAACACTTCCTTTTGCCCAGGGGGAGCCATTTACAGAGGCGCGTCCTCGAAAGCCGCTGTTTTGGTTCTATGCAAGAAAATTTGAAAAGTGTTGAACACCGCAATTCTTTGGAATGAGGATTGCGGTTTTTTTGTACCCAAAATTCGGAAGGAGTGAGGTCGATGGCCGTTTTTCGCATTGAACGGACCCGTGATTATACCGTGATGAGCAATCATCATTTACGAAATGCAAACCTGTCGTTAAAAGCCAAGGGGCTGCTTTCCATGATGCTGTCTTTGCCAGAGGACTGGAATTACACCACCCGTGGTCTTGCAAAGATCTGTAAGGAGGGCGTGGATGCCATAGGCGCTGCGTTGCGGGAATTGGAAGGCTGCCGGTTACATTGTGCGGCACAAACTGCGTGACAGCCAGGGACGCATCAGTGATACCGAGTATGTCATCTACGAACAGCCACAGCCAGATATGTCCCATCCGGATACGGCTTCACCAGATACGGGAAACCCGGATATGGAGAAAACCGGATACGGAAAAGCCCGCAGAATTAAATATAGAGAAATCAAATACAGAAAAAACAAAATATTTATGGATCAAGTACCGATTCCATTCCCTTCCGGGATTGCGCGGCAATTGACCGCCGGAACGGAAAGGAAGGGATGCGATGTCTGTCTCAGAGATAGAGAGTTATCGGGAGTTGATTCAGGAGAATATCGAGTATGACTGCTTGAAGCAGCGTTATCCTCTCTACTTGGATGACCTGAATGAGATCGTAGAGCTGATGGTGGAAACCGTCTGTGCCAAACGAAAGACCACCCGGATTTCTGGGGCAGACTTCCCTCACGAGATCGTGCGTTCCCGTTTTTTGAAGCTGGACAGCTCACACATCGAGTTTGTCATGGACTGCCTGCAGAACAATACCACCGAGATCCGCAACATGAAGCAGTATCTGCTTGCAGTGCTGTTCAATGCGCCTACCACCATGAACAATCACTACACTTCATTGGTCAACCACGATATGCACGCAGGCGGCTGGTAAAGGCCGCCTTTTATCATGCCAAAGGAGGCACGACATGAACCAGATGGAAATTTTCAAAAACCCGGAGTTTGGCAGTATCCGAGTCATTGAAGAAAACGGCAAATACCTGTTCTGCGGAACGGATGTGGCCGCTGCGCTGGGGTACAGCAATTCCCGCGATGCAATTATCCGCCATTGTAGGTATGTCGTGAAACGCGACGCACCTCACCCACAAAGCCCCGACCGCAAAATCTGTATGACTTTTATCCCCGAAGGAGATTTGTACCGCCTGATCGTTCACAGCAAATTGCCATCGGCAGAGCGGTTTGAACGGTGGGTATTTGATGAGGTTCTGCCTACTATTCGCAAGCACGGAGCCTATCTCACAAAAGAGAAGTTGTGGGAGATTGCCACTTCTCCGGAAGCTCTGATGAAGCTCTGCTCAGACTTGTTGGCTGAGCGTGAAGCGAATATTTCTTTGCGTAAGGAAAATGCACAGCTGGAGGGCAAAGCCGCTTTCTATGACCTGTTCATCGACTTAAAGCACAGCACCAATCTCAGGACAACCGCCAAAGAGTTGGATGTCCCGGAGCGCCGGTTTGTTCGCTTTCTGCTAGAACGACGGTTTGTGTACCGCACAGCATCCGGCAATGTGCTGCCTTATGCCAATGTGAAAAATACGGGGCTGTTCTGTGTGAAAGACTACTGCAATCACGGGCATACCGGCTCCTACACGCTGGTCACGCCAAGGGCAAGCTCTATTTTGCTCAGTTACGGGAGATGATCTTGCTGGTCTCATAAGAACGGAAAGGAAGTGAGTTTTATGCCAGAAGGCAAAACAATCGGTCAGCTGATGGAAGAAATGCGCCAGAAAGCTGGAGCGCAGAACTACCACGGCCATGACTACATGGATCTCCAGCGATTTGCTGAGAACACCCGGCACATGATTATTTTTGATGTGCTGACGCATGACTCCCCGGTGGGCTGGAAAGGTGAACGAACCCGCCTGTTTTTGTCAGATAAGGGCTATGAAAAAGCTCTGGACAGTCAGGCAAAGGGACAGATCAAGATTCTCAGTCATGCAAAAGTCAGAAATGGAGATTTGTTCTATGACCACAAAGAACAGATACGATAGGAGGAATCCGATATGAATGAGGAAAAGAAAGTACCCTTTAAGTGGGAATATGGAGAAGAAACCATATCACTGCAACTTGGAATGTATGCGAATAATCAGCGGCTTTATATCGGCATGATTACCCATACAGAAGATGGAGCAGAGCCGTTTGCAGATATGACGGTGAACCTACCAGGATATTCCCTGGACCCCGGAGAGGCGTTTATTTCCGGTGACATCAGCAAGGATTTGCTGCGATTCATCAAAGAGAACAAATTGGGGAAGGTGCTTCCCTATCAGGTTCAGTCCGGTTATGGGAAATATTCTGCTGTTGCCTTTGATCTGGAGAAGTTGAAGGCATTTGACCCCAAAGGTGTGGCAGAGTTTCGGGAAGAGTGGAATCTGCCGGATAAGAAGCCGGTAAAGAAAAAGGGCCGCGGGATGGAGCGATGAAGAAATACCTTCTCCGGCGGCTGGTGGTCCCGCCTTAGAAATAAATGCACCACCCCTGCACATTTTGTGGAAAGGAGGCGATGAAAATGCAGGAAGAAGTGGAAAACAGAACTTTGACGCTGGTTGTCAGTGGAACAAAGTTTACCGGCAGAATGTTTAAGGCTGCCATAAGCAAGTACATGGCACATCGAAAGGAAAAGAAGCTGGAAAAACAGAGAAGCCGTGATGCGCCGGTTGTTCCGCATGGAAAACAGACTGTGAAGCAGCTTGTCGGGCAGAATCAGGGAATATCCAACATTGAGATCACAGACCCCTCTATCAAGGAGTTTGAGAAAATCGCCCGGAAATATGGTGTGGATTATGCGGTGAAAAAGGACCGCAGCAGTTCTCCGCCAAAGTACCTGATTTTTTTCAAAGGCCGTGATGCAGATGCTCTGACAGCAGCTTTTACAGAGTACACCAACAAAAAGGTCAAAAAGGCAACGAAAACAGAGCGCCCGTCCGTACTGGCAAAACTTAACCAGTTCAAAGAGATGGTTAAAAATGCTGTGGTGGATCGCACCAAGCGAAAGGAGCTGGAACGATGAAAAAGACATTGGACATCAAAAAGCTCATTTTGCTGAATATGCCGTATATCCTGCTGGGGCTGTTTGCTACCAATTTTGGAGAGGCATGGCGAATGGCACAAGGGGCGGATGCTTCAGAAAAGTTTCTTTCGCTGGTTGCGGTTCTGCCTGGGGCGCTGCAAAGTTTCTGGCCAAGCCTGCATCCGTTGGACTTGTTGGTAGGACTGTGTTGTGGAGGCAGTCTGAGGCTGGCGGTGTATCTTAAAAGCAAGAACGCCAAGAAATATCGACATGGTTTGGAATATGGTTCGGCCCGCTGGGGAACCCGTGAGGATATTGCACCTTACGTTGATCCTGTATTTCAGAACAATGTGATTCTGACGAAAACCGAGAGCCTGACCATGAACAGCCGCCCGAAAGACCCCAAGACTGCCAGAAACAAAAATGTGCTAGTCATCGGCGGCTCCGGTTCTGGTAAGACCCGGTTCTGGCTAAAGCCGAACCTGATGCAGATGCACAGTTCCTATGTTGTGACGGACCCGAAGGGAACAATTCTGGTGGAGTGCGGAAAAATGCTCCAAAGGGGCGCCCAAGCTGGGGAAGGACCCAAAGCCCATGGGATAAGCAAGGACCGTACCGAATCAAGGTCCCCATGAAGGATAAGCATGGCAAAAGGTCATTTATGAGCCGTACCGAATTTCAAGGTCCTAAATCCACTATGAAGCTCCGGTGGACCAGGTTGGGAAGTCTCTTAGAACACACAACCTAAAACCGAAGAAAGGAGCACAAGTTATGAGAAAAAACGAGAAAATCACTGCTCTGTACGAACGACTGAGCCGTGATGACTTCGGCAAAGATGATGACCAACAGCGTGAGAGCAATTCCATTTCCAATCAAAAAGCTATGTTGGAGGAGTTCGCCGCACGGCAGGGCTTTACGAACATTGTCCATTTCACGGACGATGGTATTAGTGGTACTTGCTTTGACCGTCCCGGATTTTTGGCAATGATGAAAGAGGTTGAAGCCGGGAATGTGGAGTACCTGTGTATCAAGGACATGAGCCGCATGGGTCGTGACTATCTGAAAGTCGGTCAGATTATGGAAATCTTGCGTCAGCGTGGCGTTCGCCTTATCGCCATCAATGACGGCGTGGACAGTGCCAGAGGGGACGATGATTTTACCCCTTTCCGCAACATTATGAACGAGTATTACGCCAGAGACACCAGCCGTAAAATCCGTTCCACTTTCCAGTCAAAAGGCAAGTCCGGCAAGCACCTTACAGGCACGGTCATTTACGGCTATCTCTGGAACGAAGCCAGAGACCAATGGTTGGTTGACCCCGAAGCCGCAGATGTGGTCAAGCGTATCTTTGCCATGACGATTGAGGGCTACGGTCCGTATCAGATCGCCAGCAAGCTGAAAGAAGAAAAAATCCTCATTCCGTCCGCTTACCTTGCCCAACACGGCGAGGGCGTGAACAAAAACAAGACTTTCAAAGATGTGTACGGCTGGGGTTCTTCCACCATCTGCAACATTCTTAAAAAGCGTGAGTATCTGGGACACACCATCAATTTCAAGACCCGAAAGCACTTCAAGGACAAGAAAAGCCATTATGTCCCGGAGGACGAATGGACAATTTTCGAGAATACCCATGAGCCTATCATTGACCAGCAGACCTTTGACCTTGTGCAGAAAATCCGTGGGAATGTCAGACGCTACCCGGACGGCTGGGGCGAAGCAGCTCCACTTACTGGCTTGCTTTATTGTGCCGATTGCGGCGGCAAGATGTATGTCCACCGTACCAACAACGGCAAGCGTATTTCTCAATATACCTGTTCCCAATACAGCAAAGTCCCAGTTGGAAAGCTCTGCACGACACAGCACCGTATCAATGAAGATGTGGTACTGTCCCTTGTTTCCGAAATGCTCAAAGCTATTGCCGAGTATGCCAAGCATGACAGAGCCGAGTTTGTCCGTGTGGTGCAGGAAGCGCAGTCCAGCCAGCAGACAGCAGAGGTCAGAAAACAGCGAACACGCCTTGCCACAGCAAAGCAGAGAGTTTCCGAGCTGGAAGTCCTGCTCTGCAAAATCTATGAGGACAACATTTTAGGCAAGCTGTCCGACAGCAGATACGCCACTCTGGACGCTCAATACGAAAAGGAACAGTCCGAGCTTACCGCTGAAATCTCTGTTCTGGAAAAGGCTGTCAAGAGCTATGAGAAGCACGAAAAGGACGCTGACCGTTTTATCGCTCTGATTGATAAGTATGAGAACTTCGACAAGCTGACCATTGCCATGCTCAACGAGTTTATCGAGAAAATTCTTGTGCATGAGCGTGACCGCAAGGGCAGTATACAGACCACACAGGAGGTCGAGATTTACTTCAATTTTGTCGGGCGATTCGTTCCCCCGGCGTTTGGCGAAGTGGAGCTGACCCCGGAGGAATTAGAAGAAATCCGCAAGCGAGAGGAACGCAAGGACAGACTTCATCAGAACTACTTGAAGCGTAAAGCCAGCGGAGCGCAGAAGCGATACGAGGATAAAATCAAGGAGCGGAAAAAGGCAGAAATCGAAGCCAAGAAAGCCGCCATTCGTGCAGAGGACATTGCAAAGGGCGTGTTCGTCCCTGTCAGCAGCTTACCGCAGAGAGAGCCAATGAAAGGAGTACAATCAGCATGAATATCACTTACACACAGAACGGCGATTATCTTATCCCGAACATCGTTATCCGCAAGACCAAGCCCATCGGACACTACGGCAGACTTCGCAAGGCGTATCTGGAAATGCACCGCCCGATACTGTTCAATGAACTGGTGCTATCCGACAAGCTCTTTGAACATTGTGCCGAGATTGACGAAGCGGCACGAAACCGCATGGAGCTGATCGTGCGGTCACTGGCAGAGCAAAACGGTGTGACTGAGCAACTGAAAGCCGATAATCAAATGGAATGGGTGCGGCAGATGAACGCTTGCAAGGCACAGGCAGAGGAGATTGTGAAAGCAGAATTGATTTATGATTGAGCGAGGAAGTCCGGGCAGAAAACTGTTCGGACTTTTCTCATATATTCCAAAGTTGCGATAGAATTGGTCACGAGTTTTATGGTATAATTTGAATGCGAAAAATCGTAGAATTGGAAGTTGGTAGGAGGTTGCTTTATGAGCATTGATAGGAAAATAAATCGCATTCAATTTCTCACGGGAAATTCGTTAAAGTTTATTGCTGTACTGACAATGGTTATTGACCATCTATGTAAAATTGTGCTTCAATGGCTGCTATCAAACTACTGGGGGGCTATGGTAGATAACGAACAAATGTCGTGGGAGAGATTCCAAGAGATAGATAATCTCATACGGTTTGATTTGCAAAGCATTGGGACGATTGCTTTTCCGCTATTCTGTTTTTTGCTGGCAGAAGGATTCCAACACACAAGAAGTAAAAAACGCTATATTGGGTTGATGCTTGCATTTGCCCTTATTTCGGAAATTCCATTTGACATAGGTTTCTTTAGTGCGTATTCACGAATGGAAGGTACATTTCCGTTTTACTTGAAGTATCAAAATGTATTTTTCACCTTGTTTTTAGGCTTATTGACATTGGTATGCCTTGAAAGATTTTCGTGTGAATCCGACCTACCAGTGGATAGAATAAAATCAGTAGTCTTGCAAGTTCTCAGTGTAGTACTTTTTTCCAGCATTGCGGAAGGAATCCGTTGTGACTACGGTATGCAGGGGATCTTATTCATATCAGCATTTTATATTTGCCGTAATCACCGAATCTATCAAGTGCTGCTGTTTCTTTTGGCTTACATGGGGGCAACGGGGAATCAACCGCCTTTATGTACGCTTCTTGCCGGCTTGCTTATTCTGCTATACAACGGAAAACGTGGTAAATTGAAGCTGAAATACTTCTTTTATGTTTTTTATCCAGCACATATCCTTGCCCTGTATTTGATTCAGGTAGGACTCGGAAAATACTTGCTGAAATGACTAATTGCAGTTTGTCGAGAAATTAAGCCGGAGAAAAACCCTTTAGGAACTAAAGGGCGCACTTCTATACTCTCTGTCGAGAGTAGTGCGTCCTGCGGAGCTTCATTCTCTGTCAGCAGAAGAAAACTGCATGACCGAGAATGTTGCGTCACTTCGTTCCGTCAAGGTGGCTACACCCCCTTGCGCCGCTAAAGCGGCTATCCCCTGTGGACTTGCCGTCCGCAAACGGTTTTGACAAACCGTTCGCCGCCAGCAAGTTTGAAAATCAAGAATCTTAATTTGATAAAGGAGTGTGATTCTATGAAAAAGAAATTACCCATAATCCTCTTGGGTGTTATTTTGGCTTGTGTGTTGGTTTTCGGTTTCCTTTATGCAAACAATGATATTGGTAAAACCGCAAACAGTTTAGAAGCAGACATTCGCCAATCTCAAAAAATTTTGGATGATTGGATTGTTGATGGAAGCATTTCCGACACAATGGCTGCATTTATTTCTTACCCACAGGACAAGACAGACCACACTTTTTCTGTCTATGTAAATCGCCCTGGCTTGTCTTTTGGATATTTCTTCCGTGGTGGTGGAGATATAGTTGAGGTTGATGATTACATTGCAGAGTTTGTTGTTGAGGGAAATAACGAAAGGGCATTTATCTCAATGAATACCCAAAATATTGTTCGACTTGAAGTAGATGATGGCAACGGCATTCAGGTGATTGATATTGATAGTGGCAAGCCTTTCGCCATTGTCCTGCCCCTCAATGTAGGAAACATCTGTTTCTATGATACGAATGGAAATGTTGTGGAATATCTTCGCCAACAACTTTGACCAACTTCAATTTACCGAACTGAACACAACAACTGAATACCGAAAAACTGACCGTTGACTGGTCGCAATCTGCGAAAAGTTGACGGTCTTTTTTTATCCCCATTTTCAAAAAAGGAGGTCACGAAAAAATGGCAAAACAGAAAAACCTTGAGCAGCTCCGAGCCGAAAAGGAACAGGTCGAGACACAGCTTGCACAGGAACAGCACAAGCTGGAGCGTCTGGAGAACAGAAAGAAGTATCTGGAGAAAGGCGAAAGGCAGAAACGCACCCACCGTCTTTGCAATCTGGGCGGCACGATTGAGAGCCTTGCCCCGGAGGTCAAAGATCTCACACGCACCGAAATGACAGAGCTGATGGAGTACATCTTTTCTCTGCCCGAAGTCCAGCGAGCCGTCCGTCACATGGCGATTACCCACATCAGCCAAGCGAACAGAGGAAAGGAGTTGAAAGCCGATGGCACTATTTCATCTGAGCGTCACGCAGACTAAGCGAAGCGCAGGACAGTCCGCTATTGCTTCTGCCGCCTACCGTGCCGGGGAGCGATTGTATAGCGAGTATTATGGCGAATACAGCGACTACACCCGCAAGGGCGGCGTGATATGCTCCGACATTCTCCTGCCGTCCCATGCACCGAAAGAATACGCAGACCGTCAGACCCTATGGAACGCCGTGGAAAAAGCCGAGCGTGGAAAGACGGCACAGCTTGCATACAGCTTTGACATTGCTTTGCAGAATGAATTTTCCCTTGAGGAAAACATCGCTCTTGCAAGGCAATTTTTATTGGAGCAGTTTGTGAGCCGTGGCATGGTGGTTGACTTCGCTGTACACCAGCCAGACAGAGAGGACGGCGGCATACCCAATCCCCATTTTCATGTGCTTTGCCCCATCCGTCCCATCGAGCAGAACGGCAAATGGGGCTGTAAGCAGCACCGAGTTTACGAGCTGGACGAGGACGGCAACCGTATCCGGGACGCAGATGGAAACTTTGTGTTTAACGCCGTTCCCACTACCGACTGGGGCAGTCCCGAAACGCTGGAATACTGGCGGCAGACATGGGCGGAACTATGCAACGCCAAGTTTGCGGAAAAGGGGCTTGACGTTCGTATCGACCACCGAAGCTATGAGCGTCAGGGCGTAGAGCTTCTTCCCACCGTCCATGAGGGCGCAACCGTCCGGGCAATGGAGAAGAAAGGCATACGCACCGAGAAAGGCGAGTTCAATCGCTGGATCAGAGCGACCAATGCCGTTATCCGGGACATCAAGAAGAAAATCGCTCTCCTGTTTGATTGGATTGCCGAAGCAAAAGCGGAGCTTGCCAAGCCGCAGGCACCCGACCTTGTTTCTCTGCTGAACGCCTATTACACCCAGCGCAGAGCCGGGGCGTATTCCCAGAAAGGTAAAATCAGCAATCTAAAGGAGATGAACGAGACTTTCAATTATCTTCGGAGGAATGGCATTTACTCCCTTGAAGATTTGGAAAGCCGTGTCAGCGAACACAGTGCTGCCACAGAGAGCTTGAAGAAAACGCTGGATGAGCAGACGGCACGAATGAAAGCGATTAAGCGGCTCTATGACAGCTCCGCCGCTTTCCAGAACTTGAAGCCTGTCTATGACGGCTTGCAGAAAATCAAGCTTGAGAAGCCCAGAGCCAAGTACAAGGCAGAGCATGAAGCGGAACTGAAACAGTTCTACGCCGCCAGACGAAAGCTGACCGGGGAGTTCCCGGACGGCAAGGTGGATATGAAAAAGCTGTCCGACGAGTATGACGAGCTGGAACAGGCGCACGAAACCACCTACGGCGAGTTTAAGACCGTCAGAGACGATTTACACCGTCTTTGGAAGGTCAAGTCATGCGTAGATACTGCCGCCCGATTTAACGAGCGTACAGAGGAACAAATGCTCCAAAATCGACCCCAAACACGACAGAAAAAGGAGGATATGACCCGATGAAAAAATACGACTGGAAGAACGAGTACAACCCCATCCGCAGAACGGCAAAACGCCTGTTGAGCGGAGAACCTTTGACCGATGGCAGACCGCTTTCCGACCTGATCGAGCTGGACGAATACACCCGGAAATGCCTTGCCTTTGAAGCCACCCTCACCGACCGCCAGATTGATATGTTGCAGGAGCTGGGTTATCTGCCTGTTACCACAAGACGGTACGGCGAGGAATGTGCGAACTGTCCCTACACGCTGGACGAGCGTGAGCATGGCGTTTGCAGACGATGCGCTGTCTTTAAGAAGTAAGGAGGACGCCCATGCAGTACACCCAAGCACAGATTGACCGGGCAAACGCCGTCAGTCTGGAAGATTTTCTCCGCACACAGGGAGAGACGCTTATCAAAAGCGGACGGGAATACCGCTGGAAAGAACATGACAGCCTGACCGTCCGGGGAAACAAATGGTTTCGCCACAGCCAGAGCAAGGGCGGCTATCCCATTGATTTTGTCATGGAGTTTTACGGCAAGTCCTTTCCCGAAGCAGTCCAGCTCCTGACCGGCGAAAGCGCCGAGGGACAGAGCGAAGCCAGCACAACACCGCCCACAGCGTTTCACTTGCCCTTGCACAACAGAACAGCCGACAGAGCAATCCAATATCTCACAGAAAGCCGAGGTCTCAACAAAACGCTTGTTGAGGCTTTTCTTCTTTCCGGGGATATTTACGAGGACGCAAAGCGGCACAATGTTGTGTTTGTCGGCAGAGACCGAAGCGGTACGCCGAGATACGCCCATGTGCGAGGAACGGCAGACCCATTCAGACAGGACATTGCCGGGTCTGACAAATCCTATCCGTTCCACTATGAGGGAAACGGCAACCAGCTCTTTGTCTTTGAAGCACCGATTGACCTTTTGTCCTTTATCTGCCTTTATCCGCAGGACTGGCAGACAAGGAGCTATCTTGCCCTGGGCGGCGTTTCGGGCAAGGCTCTTGACCGTTTTCTTTCTGAACGCAAGGACACCCGAAAAGTATTCCTCTGCCTTGACAGCGACACCGCAGGAAGTGAAGCCTGCTCCCGACTGGCTCAGGACATTCCCAGCGAGATCGCCGTCATTCGCCTTGTCCCGGTAAGGAAAGACTGGAACGATGTTCTCCGTCAGCAAGGGGACATTCCCAGCCGCAAATTCATAGCCGAGACAATCACGCTGCGAGAGCTGCCCACCGCCCAGCCTGTTCCAATGCTCCGTATGGCTGATGTGGAGCTGACGAGCGTGGATTGGCTATGGTTTCCCTATATCCCATTTGGAAAGCTGACAATCATCCAGGGCAATCCCGGCGAGGGCAAGACCTACTTTGCCATGCGTCTTGCGGCGGCTTGCACCAACCGAAAGCCTTTACCCGGTATGGAAACCCTTGAGCCTTTCAATATCATCTATCAGACCGCCGAGGACGGTCTGGGCGATACCGTTAAGCCCCGACTGATGGAAGCAGAAGCAGACCTTGAACGAGTGCTTGTCATTGATGACAGAGATACACCGCTGACCCTTGCCGATGAGCGCATCGCAAGAGCAATCCGAGAGAATAACGCAAGGCTGGTTATCATTGACCCGGTGCAGGCGTTTCTGGGCGCAGATGTGGACATGAACCGGGCAAATGAAGTCCGTCCCATCTTCCGCAGTCTGGGAGATATTGCACAGGCTACTGGGTGCGCTATCGTGCTGATCGGACACCTCAACAAAGCCGCAGGAACGCAAAGCACCTACCGGGGATTAGGATCTATCGACATTACAGCGGCAGTCCGCAGTCTGCTCTTTATCGGCAAGCTGAAGGACAGCCCCACAACGAGGGTGCTGATCCATGAGAAAAGCTCCCTTGCGCCGCCCGGACAGTCCCTTGCCTTTTCTCTGGGAGACGAGAAAGGCTTTGAATGGATAGGAGCTTATGACATTACCGCTGACGAGCTTCTTGCCGGGACAGACACCGCCAAGACCGAAAGCAAGACCGCACAGGCAGAAGCACTGATACTGGAACTGCTTGCAGATGGAAAGCGTATGCCAAGTGCAGAGCTGGAAAAGGCAGTCAATGAGCGTGGGATTTCCTCACGCACCATGAGAACGGCAAAAAGCCGTATCGGAGACAGGCTTGTGACCGAGAAAGACGGCACAGCATGGGTCTGCTATCTCCGAGATTGACAACAGGAACACGGCAAGCGTGGCAAAGGCGGCAAGGGTTTTATAGATACCTTAATGTTGCCGCCTTGCCTTGTTCCCTCATACCGACACCGCCCGATGATGAACAGTCACCGGGCACTTTTTCATTTACAGGAGGATTTTGAATGAACAATACCGCAACCAACACCGCTACTTGCCCGACTGTCAGAAAGCAGATTGGCAAGACCACCTATATCGTCCGTGTGCATTTCAGCGAGACCGCCAAGGAGACGATGGAGGACAAAATCAAGCGTCTGCTCCGTGAGGAAGTCCGCAAAATGTGACTTCTTTTTGAATTTGATGAAAAAGTCCTTGACTTTTCGTCTCTGGCAAAACCGCTAAGTCAATTTTGATTTCCTGCGGTGCGCGTCTGGCCGTATTTGATATTGCGGAGCTGCGCGAGGTTACATCCTACGATGAGTTGGAACTGGATACGCTGGGAGACAGAAAAACGGCTCTGTTCCTCATTATGAGTGATACGGATGACAGTTTTAACTTTCTCATTTCCATGTGCTACACCCAGTTATTCAACCTGCTTTGTGAAAAGGCCGACGATGTGTATGGCGGCAGGCTTCCGGTTCATGTGCGCTGTCTGATTGATGAGTGTGCCAACATCGGGCAGATTCCGAAGCTGGAAAAGCTGGTGGCCACCATCCGAAGCCGTGAAATCTCTGCCTGTCTGGTGTTGCAGGCACAGAGCCAGCTCAAGGCAATTTACAAAGATAATGCCGATACCATCATCGGCAATATGGATACTTCCATCTTCCTGGGTGGCAAAGAGCCAACAACGCTGAAAGAGCTGGCGGCTGTTCTGGGAAAGGAGACCATAGACACTTACAACACCGGAGAGAGCCGGGGACGGGAGACCTCCCACTCGCTCAACTATCAGAAATTGGGAAAAGAGCTGATGAGCCAGGACGAGCTGGCAGTTATGGATGGCGGCAAGTGCATCTTGCAGTTGCGCGGTGTGCGTCCGTTTCTTTCAGACAAGTATGACATTACCAGACACCCTAATTTCAAATACACAGCTGATGCAGACAAGCGAAATACCTTTGATATTGAAGCATTTTTGTCTGCCAGACTAAAACTCAAGCCTGATGAGGTCTGCGATGTATATGAAGTAGACACGGAGGGCGTGTAATACGGTTCCGCTGAGAAAGGAGTGATCGTATCTATTTGCCGCAACTGCCTCTGTTGAGGCCATTGGCGTACAAAGCGGACAATCGCAAAAAAATAATGAAAAAGGAGGACAGCCGGAATCATGCCCCCGGAAACCGGGCGGCAGATTGTCCGGCTTTTGTATGCCTATGAAACATGACAAACCTATTTTTTAATCAGATTCCGGCTAACAAACTATATGGCATTTTTTGAACAGGCAATTACCGTTCTTCAGACTCTCGTTATCGCTCTGGGCGCTGGTCTTGGTATCTGGGGTGTCATCAACCTGTTGGAAGGTTACGGCAACGACAATCGTGCGACACGTTCGTAAGTGAAAAGCTTGCGCACAAAGTCGAAGGGCAATTGTAGCCCGAAACTTTGGAGAACTGATATTCCGATGGGTGAAATGAGGGGGTAACGTCCCGAAGCGCCACCCTAATACTCCGAATGGCGGGGAGCATGCAACGGCTCTCTCCAAAAGTTTATAGAGCTCGGTGAAGTCGGCAGAGAGCAACCGTAAGACTGGTTTTCAGACCAGACACGAAAGCTGTCCAGAGGTGGATGGTGTTGCCTATATGCCGGGGGTCGGATATCCATGGTGAGAATGTATGAAAATACTGACGAAATTCTGAATGTACGAGTCTAAACGTTGATGCTGTCGAAAGGCAGTACACCTTTCATGGTGGTATCTGTGGGCGAGTAAAATTGGTTGTTATGAAAGTCCATGCATCGTTACAGGCGGTGCGGTTATGCATGACCAGATACAGGCTTAGAGGAAGAACCTAAAGATATCCAATGATAGGAATATCGGAACGTGGAAAGCTGGGAACACGGAGGCGGTTGCAAGCCAGTGATGTGGTGGATGGGAATACCTTCGCGAGAGGGCAATAACCATTCTTTATTCCAGTGAGAGTAGTGGCACAGTACCTGTGAAGCCGTGAATAAGTAAGCGGTGGAGGGATAGCCACAAGTCGAATTCAGCAAAGAAAATGAAAACACAACAAACACAGCTTCGAGTATGACAAAGAAAATCCAAACCGAAGGGAGAGGATGCCTGTGTTGACTTCGGGGCAGCAAGAAAGGAAAAGTAAACAGAGAAAAATCCGCAACTCAGAGTATTACGACATGGAAGGTACTCTTGACAGGCTGTATGCAGAAAGTAAGAAAGATGAAACATTCAACCATCTGATGGAAATCATCGAGAGTGAAGAAAATATCAAGCTTGCATACAGAACGATAAAGAAGAATACAGGAAGTGATACTTCGGGAGTGGATAAAAGGACGATAGCCGACCTTGCAAAGTTAAGCGAGGAAGAATACGTCCGTCTCATACGGAAACAATTCAGTAATTATCATCCACGACCCGTAAGGCGAGTGGATATACCAAAGCCCAATGGAAAGACCAGACCTCTGGGAATTCCAACTATCGTAGATCGGATCGTACAGCAATGTATTTTGCAGGTCATGGAGCCGATATGTGAAGCAAAATTCAGTGAGAACTCCAACGGGTTCCGCCCGAACCGTTCCGCTGAGACTGCTATTGCGCAATGCATGAGGCTGATACAGGTACAGCATCTGTACCATGTGGTTGACCTCGATATTAAAGGCTTCTTTGATAATATCAGCCATACAAAGCTGATTCGTCAGATATGGGCATTGGGAATCCGGGACAAAAAGCTGTTATGCATTATAAAAGAGATGCTGAAAGCACCTGTTGTTCTGCCAAATGGAGAGAAAACATATCCCGCACGGGGTACCCCGCAAGGCGGTATTTTGTCGCCATTGCTTGCAAACATCGTATTGAATGAACTGGATTGGTGGATTGCCTCACAATGGGAGGAGATGCCAACAAAAACAAAATTCAAAACGAGGAGCAATGCGCAGGGAACAGAGATTAAGAGCCACGCTTACAGGGCTCTGCGCCGGAGCAGATTAAAAGAGATGCATGCAGTTCGGTACGCAGATGATTTTAAAATTTTCTGCGCAACACATGAGGATGCTGTCAGAGCATACAAGGCAACAGAGTTATGGCTAAAGGACAGGCTGGGACTGGAAATCAGCCCTGACAAATCCAAAGTAGTAAATCTCAAAAGACAGAATTCTGATTTTCTCGGGTTCAAGCTGAAAGTCCGTAAAAAGGGTAAGAAATATGTAGTTCGGTCTCATATGAGCGATAAAGCATACAAAAAGGCTCATGAAAAAGTCTCGGAAGAAGTAAAGAAACTGGCTCATTCGTCAGATGATAATGCTCAGTTCATGCAGCTTCAGAAATACAACTCTGTAGTTGCCGGACTTCATGAATACTATTGTATTTCTACAGAAGTATCCCATGACTTCAGCAGACTTGCCTTCAGTATCAACAAACAGCTCAGAAACAGACTGAACGGCGACTTATCCAAAAAGGGACAACTCAGAAATGGGTTCATTAAAGAAAAGTATGGAGCAAGCAGACAGATGAGGTTCCTTCATGGACGTCCGGTGGTTCCACTGGGATATGTCCAGTCAAAGAATGCCCAGCATAAAAGGAAATCCATCAATAAATATACGGTCAAAGGTCGGGAACAGATTCATAAGAATCTTGCAATCGACACAGCGACAATGTTATGGCTGATGAGAAATCCTGTAAAGGGCAGAACCATTGAATATGCGGATAACCGTATTTCTTTGTATGCGGCACAGTATGGTAAATGTGCAGTGACAGGAATTCCGATGGATTCCCACGATATTCACTGCCACCATAAAGTGCCGGTTAGCAATGGCGGTTCGGATGAATACGCAAATCTTATTCTTGTCAGCAAAGCGGTTCATATCCTTATCCATGCTTCTTCAGAACCTACGATTGAGAAGTACCTGAAATCCTTAAATCTTGACAATAAACAAATAGAAAAGCTTAACAAACTTCGTACTATGGCAGAAATGCCACCTATTATTCTTTGAATTTAATGCTGTAACGAAGTGTGTAAGTTGTGTTTAAAAGCCCTGGACGGCTGAATTCGATGGAGCGCCGTGTGCGGTGAAAGTCGCATGCACGGTGTGAGCGGGGGAAAATCCGAGATAACTTCAAAGGATTACCTATCGGAAAATCTGGAGATAAGTTCAAAGGATTACCTATCGCTATCTGGCGCAAAACACACTGAAAGAGCGTGGCATGAGGAAAGAGGATTTGCGGCTTGCCGCCGGTCTTACCACAAATATGATTGCCAACATGGGCAAGGGAAAGAATATCAGCATGGAAACGCTGGTTCGCATTTGTGAAGCCTTGAATTGGGGTATTATGAATGTGATTAAATTAGAACAGGACAATATCTAAAGCGATATAATTTTATATTTGATTCGATTTGCACAAAAAATTAAATTTTAATTGTGTATATTTTCTATTGTACCCAATGTAAATAAGTGCTATCATAAAATAAAACAAGTACATTTGAAACATTTTATGATTTGAGAGTGTGCTTGCAGGTTAGTAGCATATTGCCAATAACTGAATACAAAAAATGTAGGTTCTGGTCATTTTAGAAAGGAGCATTGTTTATGAAAAAATTTAGTAAAAGATTGTTTACCTCGTTGGTAGCGTTTCTTTTTTCTGTGAGTGCGGTTCCTGCTTTTGCAGCGGAAACAACAACGGAAATAACGGATACTCAACAGCCGGTAGTCATTGGAGAATATGACGGATACTTAACCGATGTTATGATTTCCGATGGTGTCACCAAAAGAGCAGTCGCTAATGTTCGTATTAACTCTTATGCAACTTATGATGAGGATGATGGGATTCAAGTTCATGTGAAGTTGTATGTACCGTGGTATGAATCTCCAAAACCGGAGTTCACTGGTATGACTGGTACAGTTAATGTGCTTATGAACAAAAAATCCACCAATACGGCATTTGCAGAATTAGCCGACGGTGAAGAAACAATCGAAACTGATGTGGATACTGGAAGAACAGGTAATAGCGGAGATAAGGGAACGGTTTCTGTTTCTGGTGTTGCTACCGCTAATAATGCCTTGGCAGGCGGTGGAGCTTTCGCTATTTCTTACCCTGTGACACTTCCCTAATTAAATGCAAAACAGTTGTGAATTAAGGTTGGTAATAGGTAAAATGAAACGGTTATTGGCAATATGCGTATGTTTTTTTATGTGTGTAGGCTTATGTTCGTGTGATTCTTCCCAAACTCGGTCGGTATCATCATATAACTGGTCTTTAGAATTTATTACTGATTTAGATGGTAATATGTTATTCTCAGGTTCAGTGCATGATGACATACCAGTATTGGATTTGACATTGAGTTTTGAAGAAAAAAAAAGTTTTATCTTAACAGATAACACTCATAAACAAGAATGGACAGGTACATATTCGCTTGAAAAGATTGACAATTCTTCTTCGAAACTCGGATTAACTTTTGAAAATTTAGAGGAGCCTGTTACAGGCGTATATGGAACAAGAGTTTATTCTGATGATTCAGAAAGCGCAACAATTACATTACAAACTGATGAAAATATCCTGTCTTTTGTTGGAGAAGATTCATAAATAAAAACAGCCGCTGTAGGAACAAAATCCTACAACGGCTGTTTTTATTTCCACGGCCTGCGCCGGAAGTTCATACCAGACTGTTTTATCAGCGGGGATTTCTTGAACAGCTTTTTCAAAAGGCTTCGTTCCTCTTGTGAGAGCCGCTTGTATTTGAGCCGGAACGCCTTGCAGAATATCTCCGTGAATTGCTGAACCCTGTCCCCCGGAGATTGCATGGCCTTTTGTACTTCCCGTATAAGTTCATCGGCAGGCGTGGTATCCGGCGCACTTTCGCTGTCATTTTCGTGCGCCTTGCGTATATCATGGAGAATGACGTCCCATGTTTTGTGCGTCACATGGCAGAAAAAATCTTCTTCCTCTATCTGACAGGCTTCCAACACTTTGATTGCCCGGTCTGCCGCAGCTTCGGGGTGTTCTTCCAGTACCATAGCCCGTAAAGCAGCCAGTGAGCTGTTTGTGTCATGGAAGTGCATGGTTGCTATCCCGTCCACATAGATTTCTGCGTCTGCCAGCAATTCCTTAAATTTTTCATGGGAGATAATCTCACACAGCAGCCGGTTATTGAAGCGTTCACTTTTCAGCAGTTCCACGACTTCATCACTCAAATGTAATTCTTCTATCGGGGTGTTTTCATATCTCCGATTATTGGTAAGGCCGAGCAGATAGTCAACCGACACCTGATAGAAGTCTGCCAGCTTCAACAGGCTGCCGTGGTTGATTTCCTTGTATTCGTCGTTGTCGTTTTCATAGCTGCCGAGGGCTGATTTTGAAATGCCGGTTTCCTGTGCCAGTTCTTCCAGATTCAAGCCCCGTTCCACCCGTAAATCTTTCAGGCGTTCCTGTACGGAAATGCGGGTTTTCATAAATACATCGCTCCTTCCTGCGGCTGGCTGCCGCTGTTATTCCTTATTATACCATACACCGTTCCGAAATCGTGGAAATTTTCGATTTTGGGGCGGTTTTCCTATTTTATGGACATACGGGAAAGGGTTCAAAAATGAGCTATGATTAAGTCAGTTCATCGATGGATTATTTCCAATCGAATGACCGGCCTGATGGGATATGCTCCTCGGCGATGTAGCGCAACGACCTGCGGCAAGGAAATGGAGGAACCTTGACCGCAGCGAGCGTACCAACGGGAACGAAACGCCGCTGTGAGATTCAGGGGCAGGAACGACAGCAGGACAACCCGGCAGAACTGATACCAAAACGCTACCCAAACACGACAAATCGGCGGGGTGTAGTCTGCCCCGTCCGTAATACTATGGGGCATTTCAAAGCGGCTCTATGGCCGTATTTTCCTTGAAAATCGCCCCGAAACATGACACCAAAAACCTTTATCCGCCTGTTCCCGTTGTTACGGCTGAAATGGGCGGATTTTCTATGATAGGAGGCACTATGCCGAGAATGAGCAAGAAACGGAAGTTGGAGCTTTCCTTCTTCCTCAATGACCGGGGGCGTGTGGCCTACAACGACCTGTGCCGGAAGTGCCAGCATAAGTGCAAGCAGAGTTTCCGGGCTGTCGTGATAGACTGCCCCCATTACCTGTCAAAATGAGCCAAGCGAAAGGAGAAAATCAGTTAAATGGAATTTGAATTTATGAGCGCAGACACGGTTCTGCCGCCTTGTATGCCGCTACCCGCCGCAATGCTTCGGCTGCCGATCAGCAGCACAGCAAAAGTCATGTATGCCCGTCTGCTGAACACCACCCTTACGGCAGGGATAGAGGATAGCAACGGCATTTTGTTTGTCCGTTTTCCTATCATGGAATTAGCGGCAGCCCTCTCCCGCAGCCCCGTCACTGTGAAGCGTTCCCTGAAAGAATTGGAGGACATCGGGCTTATCCTGCGGGTGCGCCGGGGTGTGGGAGAACCAAACCGCATTTACACGCTGCTTCCCAAAGGAGGGCTGCCATGATAAATGAGAAGCTGGAAAAGCTGAATCAGGAGATTGCCAAAGGCGAAGCCAGACTGCGGCGGGCGCAGCATGAAGAAAAAAAATACTGGAACACCAGGTGAAGCAGCTTACCCGGAAGGAACGGACGCACCGGCTCTGTACCAGAGGAGCTATGCTGGAAAGTTTCCTTTTTAAGGCCGGAAGTGCTGACAGACGAGGATGTGATGGACATTCTGAAACAGGCATTTTCTCAAAGTGGCATGAAGGAAATAGTTGCAGAAAGCGTGAAAGGGCGGGTAGCCGGGGAATCCCTTACGGAGTAAGGGCGCAACTATACACCGGTCAAGCCGGTGCGTTGCGCCCTGCCGGGGGCTTCCTGCGGAAAGCGGATGATTTTCAGCACCGTTGCGGCTGCTTCCAATCATCACAGGGGACGCTACACTTCCCCTGCGCTGGCTGCGCCAGCTACCCCTTTGTGGACTTGCCGCCCGGGAACACCTTGCGCTGCAAGCTGTTCCCCCGTCCAGCAAGTTTACAATTTATCTATTCCAAAACAGGACTGCCCGTAGTATAATAAAGCTAATGACGAACACTATCTAAGGAGATGGTTTTATGTATGGATTGATTGCTTTGAATTTCATCATACCCTTTGTTATGGTTTTTGTAGGATATATCTTAAAGAAGCACCCGGTAAAAGATATGACATCCGGTAACGGATACAATACGCCTACATCTCGGAAGTCACAAGAGCATTGGGATTATGCACAAAGCATAGCACCTAATATTTTTATTGGTATTGGCAAAACATTAGGTTTGGTAGAAATCGTTTTGTGTATATCCTTACTTCTTCTTAATATTTCTACACAGACTACCGTATTTGCAGGAGTAGTTGTTGGAATTATTTTTCTGATTTTTGATTTTATAAAACAGAAACTGGAATTACAAGTAAATTTGCGAACAAAAACTTTTAAGCTATTAGACAGCTTTCCATCATCGAGCCAACCTGACCCGAACCTTCAAAACTGAATACTAATCGCCTACCAGCGACACCACTAAGCAGGAAATCAGAAACGGTTTCCTGCTTTTCTTTTGCCCAAAATCAACCACAGGAAGGAGGAACGCTATGCCCTGTCCACACCATGATATAAAAATAATCCAGCGCAGCAACCACCAGTCAGCCGTTGCGTCTGCCGCCTACCAGAGTGGGGAACGGCTGTTTTCCGAGTACGACCAGAAGCAGAAATACTATTCCCATAAAAGCGAGATTGTCCATACAGAAATCATGCTGCCGCCCCACGCCCCACCAGCGTATGCAGACCGCAATACTTTGTGGAACGCCGCCGAAGCTATCGAGAAGCAATGGAACTCCCAGCTTGCCCGGAGAATCGTGCTTGCCATACCGAGGGAAATCCCCCCGGAACAGCACGCCGACCTTATCCGGGACTACTGCCGGGAGTTTTTTGTTTCTAAAGGCATGATTGCCGATTTTGCCATCCACGACAAAGGGAATGGGAATCCCCACGCCCACATCCTGCTGACCATGCGGGCAATGGACGAAAACGGGAAATGGCTTCCCAAGAGCCGGAAGGTTTATGACCTTGACGAGAACGGCGAGCGTATCCGGCTCCCGTCCGGGAGCTGGAAAAGCCACAAGGAGGATACCGTGGACTGGAACGACCAGAAGTACGGAGAGATCTGGCGGCAGGGCTGGGCGGCTACCGCTAACCGCTATCTGGAAGCCAACGGACGCCCGGAGCGCCTTGACCTTCGTTCCTATGAACGGCAGGGGCTTGATAAAATCCCCACCGTCCATATGGGGCCAGCAGTCAGCCAGATGGAGAAACGAGGGATACAGACCAACATCGGCAACTTGAACCGGGACATCAAAGCCGCCAATTCCCTTATGCAATCTATCCGGCAGATGGTGCGCCACCTGAAAGGCTGGATTGCAGACCTGAAGGAGAAAAAAGCCGCCCTGCTGGAAGCCTTGCAGGAATCGAAGGAACCCACCCTGCCGGAGCTGCTGGGGAAATATCTGGATTTGCGCCGGGAGGAACGTACAGGCTGGACAAGCAAAGGCCAGCTTACAGGCAGCGTTGCCGATTTCAACAAGGTCATGGACGCTATCCGCTATCTGCGGGAAAAAGAGCTGTCCACCGTGGAGAGTTTGGACACCTATCTGGATACCGTCAGCGGGCAGGCCGTTTCCATCCGGGCAGAGATGAAGCCGAAAGAACAGCGTATGAAAGAAATCAACTCCCTGCTTTCCCATATCGCCAACTTTGAAGCCCATAAGCCGGTTCATGTGGAGTATGCTGCCATCCGGTTTAAGAAGCCACGGGAACAGTTTGCCGCCGCCCATCGGGACGAGCTGGATGCCTATAATGCCGCTATCCGTTATTTCAAGGTGCATTTGAAGGAGAAGAAGTACAGCATTAAAAAGCTGAATGAGGAACATACACAGCTTGCCGGAGAAGTTGCCGGATATAAGGAACGGTTGTCCGCATTACAGGAGGATGTGAAGATTCTCCGGGATGTGCGCCACTGGCTCAATCAGGTGCTTCCGTCTGAACAGTACCGCCAGACCGCCGAGCCGGGAAAGAAACCGTCCATCCAGCAGGCAGTCAAAGGCCGGACGCAGCGTATCCGGGAAGAACAGGCCGAGAAACGGAAGCAGCCCCGCACAGAGAAAAAACAGGATATGGAACTTTAACAGGCGCTTGCCATTTTCTTTTTCGAGAATGACAGGCGCTTTTCTTATTTTCAGGAGGATTTATTTGAATGTATTTAAAGCTGTCAAGCAGTCTGTTACCACCCGGCAGGCTGCGGAGCATTTTGGAATCCGGGTGGGACGAAACGGGATGTGTGTGCCCCCTTCCATGCTGATAAAAACCCCAGCATGAAGGTTGACCGGCGCTTTCACTGTTTCGGCTGTCAGGCAGACGGGGATGTGATTGACTTTGTTTCCCGTCTGGAAGCTGTCAGTCCGAAGGAAGCCGCCCTCATGCTGGCGCAGGAGTTCTCCATCCCCTATGAGGACAGGGAACCACCCGGCAGGAGAAAACCCAAACCCCGGCAGGAAACCCCGGAACAGCGGTTTTGCCGCATGGAGCGTTACTGCTTCCGGGTGCTGTCCGATTATTACCATCTTCTGCGCCGCTGGAAACGGGACTATGCCCCTAAGATGCCGGAAGAAGCATGGCACCCGCTTTTTGTGGAAGCCTTGCAGAAGCAATCCCATGTGGAATATCTGCTGGATGTGCTGCTCTCCCCGGATATGGAGGAACGGGCAGTCCTTATCGTTGACTATGGAAAGGAAGTGAGCAATCTTGAAAGACGAATGGCAGAGCTTGCCGCCGGAGATACGGCAGGCCGCAGAACAGACCATGCAAGAATCACCGCCGCCCCGGAGCGTTGAGGAAGTCAAAGCCATGCTGGAAAGCACCGAGAAAGGCAGCGTCCGCAACAGTATCCGCAACTGCCTGACCGTCTTTCAGAATGACCCGCTGCTTTCCGGGGCAATCGCAAAAAATCTGCTGACCGAGCGAGTGGACATTGTAAAGCCCATCGGCTACCACCGCATCGGCACCGCCATCACGGACACGGATATGAACTATCTGCTCCTGTATCTGGAAGAAACCTATGGGCTGACCAGCGAAAAGAAGATTGCCGCCGCCATCGGGATCGTTGCCAACGAAAACGGCTACCACCCCGTCCGGGACTACCTGAACGGCCTTTCATGGGATGGGCAGGAGCGTATCCGCTATTGCCTGCGCCACTTTCTGGGAGCCGACACCGACCAGTACACCTATGAAGCCCTGCGGCTGTTCCTGCTGGGAGCCATCCACCGGGCATTTTGCCCCGGCTGTAAATTTGAAGTCATGCTCTGTCTGGTGGGCGGTCAGGGAGCCGGGAAATCCACCTTTTTCCGGCTGCTGGCAGTGAAAGACGAGTGGTTTTCCGATGACCTTCGCAAGCTGGACGATGACAATGTGTACCGCAAGCTGCAAGGCCACTGGATTATCGAGATGTCGGAGATGATTGCCACCGCAAACGCCAAGAGCATTGAGGAAATCAAGTCTTTTTTGAGCCGACAGAAGGAGGTCTATAAAATCCCATACGAAACCCACCCGGAGGACAGGCTGCGGCAATGTGTGTTCGGCGGCACTTCCAATGCCCTTGACTTCCTGCCCCTTGACCGTTCCGGCAACCGGCGCTTCCTGCCGGTCATGGTGTACCCGGAACAGGCCGAGGTTCACATTTTGGAGGACGAAGCCGCTTCCAGAGCCTATCTTGCACAGGTCTGGGCAGAAGCCATGACCATTTACCGCAGTGGGGATTTTAAGCTGTCTTTCAGCCCCGAAATGGTGCGCTATCTCAAAGAACACCAGCGGGATTTCATGCCGGAGGACACCAAGGCCGGGATGATCCAAGCCTACCTTGACCGCTATACCGGCGGCATGGTGTGTTCCAAGCAGCTTTTCAAGGAAGCCCTGAACCACCCCTTTGACGAGCCGAAGCAATGGGAAATCCGGGAAGTCAACGACATCATGAACCATTGCGTGACGGGCTGGAATTACTTTTCCAACCCCCGTGTGTTCCCGGAATACGGCAGGCAAAAGGGCTGGGAGCGTGAAACGAAAGCAACGGACATCAGCAACGGAGCTGAAAAAATCCCGGAAGGATTTGAGGAAGTCACGGAACAGATGGAGCTTCCCTTCTGAAAAATGCAGCCGGTTGCCGACCCTGTTGCACTCCCGTTGCCGAGCCGGTTGCCGGGAAACCCCCCGTAACTGCGGGCTTTTCCCCTTATCAGCAACCAAAACAACAGAAAAATAAAAGAAAATAAAAATAAGAGCCAAACTGCCAGACAGAGATAGTTTTCAGGTTTTTGAAGCCCGTTGCCGGACTTCGTTGCCGACCTTCTCCTTGTCTGGCTTATTCTATTATGGAGGATAACTGCCTATGGCAAAAACGAAAACAGAGATTCATGTTACCACAGTTTTTGACGGCGAACTGGACGCCACAGACGTCTTTGTGAGCCTGATTGCCCAAAAATATGGGCAGAATACCAGCAAAGAAAATCTTGCGAAAACACAAGATTTAGAGTATAATAAGGACGAGGTTCAGAAGAACCGTGTTCCGTCTGGATTGTGCGGGTAAACGGTTATGATGAACGGATATGAATATACAGACATGGACGCAATACTGGCAGGCAGCTTCCGGGCAGCCATCTATTGCAGGCTTTCCAAAGACGATGACCTTGACGGGGAGAGCGCCAGTATTGCCAACCAGCGGGATATGCTGGAAAACTACTGCGAGAAGCAGGGATGGGAGGTTGTGGCAGTCTATCAGGACGATGGCTACACGGGGCTGAACATGGAGCGCCCCGACCTGAAACGGATGTTAAAAGCCATCGAGCGCAGGCAGATAAACCTTGTGATAACGAAAGATTTATCGAGGTTAGGCAGAAATTATTTGCAGACCGGCACACTCATTGAGGACTTCTTCCCCCGCCACGGCGTCCGCTATATCGCCATGAATGACGGTATCGACACCATGCGGGAGAATAACGACATTGCGCCGTTCAAGAACATCCTCAACGAGATGTACAGCAAGGATATTTCCAAGAAGGTACATTCCTCTTACCTTCTGAAAGCCCAGCAAGGCCAGTTTACCGGCTGTATCGCCCCTTTCGGGTATCAGAAAGACCCGGAGGACAAAAACCACCTGCTGGTTGACGAGGAAACGGCCCCATTGTCCGGCAAATCTTCCGCTGGGCGCTGGAAGGACACGGCCCGAACTTTATCCGGCGCAGGCTGGAAGAACAGAAGGTGCCTTGCCCTACATGGTGGAACCGGGAACGGGGCTTCCGCAATGTCCGCACTAAATGGGAAAAGAAAGACCCGGTAAACGGGCGGTATATGTGGGATTTTTCGGTAATCAAGGACATCCTGATGAATCCCGTCTATACCGGGGCTATCGCTTCCCAGAAGAAGGAATACCGCTTCAAAATCGGCACCATCGGGGAGAAGAAGCCGGAGGAATGGATCGTCGTGGAGAACCAGCATGAGCCGATTGTTGACCGCAAGACCTTTGACATCGTGCAGGACAAGCTGAAATCCCGCCAGCACCCCCGGCAGGACGGGGAAATCAGCCTGTTTGCGGGGCTTCTCAAATGTGGCGAGTGTGGGAAGTCACTGACTATCCGCTACACCAACGACAAGCACCCGAAGCAGATTTATTCCTGTAAGACCTACAATGCCTACGGCAAGCAGCATTGTTCACAGCACCGGGTTGAATACGACACCCTGTACAACCTTGTCCTGAACAAAATCCGGAATGTGCGAAGGCCGCCCTGATGGACGGGGGAAGCTGTTGCCGGACGGCTTACCAACACCTGTGAAGCCGAACAGAAAGGCCAGCGGGAAGCGTTGGAGCGTTCCCTGACAAAAGACGAGGAACGAATTGAGGTTCTGGAAAAGATGGTGCTGCGGCTCTATGAGGATATGGTTGCCGGGCGGATCAGCGAAGCCAACTTCAATCTCATGCTGGACAAGACGCAGAAGGAACAGGCCGAGTTGAAAGAACGGGTTGCACAGGGACGCAAGAAGCTGGCTGATGAAATGCGGCTGGCGATGGACGCCAAACAATGGGTGGACGCCATTCAGAATACGCCGACATCACGGAGTTGGACGCCGCCACCTTAAACCGCCTGATTAAAGAAATCGTTGTCCATGAACACATCGACAGCGATAAGACACGACACATTTCTATCGAAATTCACTTCAATCTCAAACCCATCCCGGAGGTGGAACAGGTCAAGGCCTGACCTGTTCCCGCCGGGGCGGTTCTAAAAAAATTCCATAAATTTCTTGACACGCCGCCGCCCGCCATCGAGCAGAGTTTTACACCTATTTTGGTATGAAACAGCTCATGGCCGGTGCTGGTGTAGCCGTTGTTGGTATGGTTCTTGTACCTCTGCTCTCCGGGCTGTTCTCTGTCTAAGCGTTCCTGCATGAAATCCTTGCCGCTCCCGCAGCTCTGCGGGGGCGGCGGAAAGGAGGTTGACACCGTATGGATTTCTTACTTGAAGCCCTGACGAATTGGCTGAAAGAAATGCTGGTGGGCGGTATTATGAGCAACCTTTCGGGGATGTTTGACAGCGTAAACCAACAGGTCGCGGATATATCCGTACAGGTAGGACAGACCCCGCAGGGATGGAATGGCAGTATTTTCAGCATGATCCAAAATCTCTCCAACTCCATCATGGTGCCGATTGCTGGCGTGATCCTGGCTATCGTGATGACCGTAGACCTGATCCAGATGATCGCAGACAAAAACAACCTGCATGATGTGGATACCTGGATGATTTTCAAGTGGGTGTTCAAATCAGCCGCTGCCATCCTCATTGTCACAAACACATGGAATATCGTGATGGGCGTCTTTGATATGGCGCAGAGCGTGGTGGCACAGGCGGCAGGGATCATCGGTTCGGATGCGTCCATTGACATTTCCTCAGTTATGACCGATTTGGAACCAAGGCTAATGGAAATGGATATGGGGCCGCTGTTCGGGCTTTGGTTCCAGTCCCTCTTTATCGGCATTACCATGTGGGCGCTGTATATCTGTATCTTTATCGTCATTTATGGCCGTATGATCGAGATTTACCTTGTGACTTCGGTGGCTCCCGTTCCAATGGCTGCCATGATGGGCAAGGAATGGGGCGGTATGGGACAGAACTACCTCCGTTCCCTGCTGGCGCTGGGCTTTCAGGCGTTTCTCATCATCGTCTGCGTGGCAATTTATGCTGTGCTGGTGCAGAACATCGCTCTGGAAGATGACATCATCATGGCGATCTGGAGCTGCGTGGGTTACACCGTACTGTTGTGCTTTACGCTGTTCAAAACCGGAAGCCTTGCAAAATCAGTCTTTCAGTCGCACTAAAACGGAAGGAGGTTTCCACAGTGGCTTATGTACCCGTACCCAAAGATTTAACCAAAGTCAAAACCAAGGTCATGTTCAATCTGACCCGAAGGCAGTTGGTCTGCTTTACCGCCGGGGCGCTTGTCGGCGTGCCGCTGTTCTTTTTTGCTCCGTGAGCCTGCGGGAAACAGCGTGGCGGCCATGTGCATGATGCTGGTCATGATGCCCTTCTTCTTGCTGGCAATGTATGAAAAGCATGGACAGCCCCTGGAAAAGATTGTCGGCAACATCCTAAAGGTGGCTGTGATCCGTCCCAAGCAGCGTCCCTACCAGACCAATAACTTTTATGCCGTATTAAAGCGGCAGGAAATGCTCGATAAGGAGGTGTATGACATTGTTCACCGCAATGAAAAGCTGGCTGCGCCGTCTGCTGGGAAAACCGGAAGAAAAGACCGTGCATCCGGTAAAGACAAAGAAAAAGCTGTCCCGCGCCGATAAGAAGCAGATCGAAGCGGCCATTGCCCGCGCCAACCGCACGGACAAAAAAGGAAAATCGGCACAGGACAGTATCCCCTATGAACGGATGTGGCCGGACGGGATCTGCCGTGTATCGGACAGCCACTACACAAAGACCATTCAGTTTCAGGACATCAACTATCAGCTCTCCCAAAATGAAGATAAGACCGCGATCTTTGAGGGCTGGTGTGATTTCCTCAATTATTTCGACAGCTCGATTCACTTCCAGCTGTCTTTTTTGAACCTTGCGGCATCAGAGGAGACCTTTGCAAACTCCATTTCCATCCCGCCCCAGGGGGATGCCTTTGACAGTATCCGTGAGGAATACACCACGATGCTGCAAAATCAGCTGGCCAGAGGCAACAACGGTCTCATCAAGACCAAATACCTGACCTTTGGTATCGACGCGGACAGTATCAAAGCTGCCAAGCCCCGCCTGGAGCGTATTGAGACCGATATACTCAATAACTTCAAGCGTCTTGGCGTAGCCGCCAGAACACTGGACGGTAAGGAAAGACTTTCTCAGCTTCATGCGGTATTCCACATGGACGAACAGCTCCCATTCCAGTTTGAATGGGACTGGCTGGCTCCTTCCGGCCTATCTACCAAGGACTTCATCGCACCAAGCTCCTTTGAGTTCCGCACCGGCAAGCAGTTCCGTATGGGCAAGAAATACGGGGCTGTTTCTTTTTTGCAGATCCTTGCACCGGAGCTGAATGACCGTCTGTTGGCTGATTTTCTGGATATGGAAAGCTCGCTCATTGTGAGTATGCACATTCAGTCAGTGGATCAGGTAAAGGCCATTAAGACGGTAAAGCGCAAGATTACCGACCTGGACCGCACTAAGATCGAGGAACAGAAAAAAAAGCGGTCCGGGCCGGGTATGACATGGACATCAGTGCGACTCGTTCCTGAACAAAGCCTTCGTGGTTGAAGGACAAAATCAGGCACTAACAAAAGAACGAAAATTTCAGATGTTAGGAGAACTAACAATCCAAGAGGTGGAATGATGGGGTAACGCCCTGAAACGCCCCCTTAATACTCCGACTGGCGGGTGTAAGTGAAAACTGACCTGTCAGAAGCTCGGTGAAGTCGGCTGAGAGTAGCCGTATGGATTGCTGGATAATTACCAGCCCCACGAAAGCTGTCCAGAGGTGGACGGTGCTACCTATAGGCCGGAGGTCTACAAAATACCCAAGGTCAGAATGTTTGAAATATGACTGACGAAAACCGCGAATGTAAGGGTCTATACCATGACGGCATAGAAATGTGCTGGTAGCGTTCATCGCTAATCAGTGTGGTGGAGTAAAAATTGATGTTATGAAACACCATAGCACGTTACAGGCGTGTTCAAGCTGACAGGCTTAAAGCGGAGACCTAAAGGTATATGTAAAGATAGGATTGTTGGAACGAGGAAAGGCAGTAGGCTTCTACCATTAGGAAGTAAGCAGACGAATCATATAAGCTGCTGTACTACTGCTGAAAAGCAGAGGTCGAACTGATGATGTTTTCTGCGAAAAAGAGGAAAACGGAAGAATGGCCTCAAGTCAGTCAAACAGGCAACTTAGCACTTAGTCGCAATTAGGATTGCGAGTATGACAAAAAGAAGTCACTCGCCGCAAAGGAGAGTGATGCCTGATGCCAAATGAGAAGAAACCAAAAAGCAAATGCGTGGAATACCTTCGCCACGCCGAATATTACGACATGCAGAGTACCTTTGATGAACTGTACGCCAGAAGTCAGGCGGGAGAAACCTTCGACAGTCTGATGAATGTGATACTTTCGAGAGAAAATATCCTGCTGGCTTATCGTAACATCAAATCTAACACCGGGAGTTTTACTCCGGGAACGGACAAGCTGAAAATTTCTGATATTGGTAAACTCACCGCTGAAGAAGTTACAGCAAGGGTACGCAAAATCGTCAAGGGAGGTAAAAACGGCTACACCCCAAGAAGCGTAAGACGCAAAGACATTCCGAAACCAAACGGGAATACCAGGCCTCTGGGAATCCCGTGTATATGGGACAGGCTGGTACAGCAATGTATCAAACAGGTCATAGAGCCAATCTGTGAAGCAAGGTTCAGCAACAATAGCTATGGATTCCGTCCAAATCGGTCGGTTGAAAATGCGATAGCGGCAATCTACAGGCTTATGCAAAAGTCAGGACTTCACTATGTAGTAGAGTTTGACATAAAAGGTTTCTTTGACAATGTAGACCACTCAAAGCTGATAAAGCAGCTATGGTCGCTGAATATTCGGGATAAAGAACTGCTCTATGTAATCCGCAGGATTCTCAAAGCACCAGTCCTCATGCCAGACGGTCACACAGAATACCCGACAAAGGGAACGCCGCAAGGCGGCATTATCTCCCCACTGTTGGCGAACGTGGTGCTGAATGAACTTGACCACTGGATAGAAAGCCAGTGGCAGTGCAACCCGGTAACGGAAAACTACGCTTACAGAGAAAATGCGGCAGGCTGTCCGATACAAAGCCATGCGTACCGGGCTATGCGGAATACAGGGCTGAAAGAAATGTATATCGTGAGATATGCAGATGACTTTCGGATTCTGTGCAGAACAAAGGAACAGGCAGACCGTACACTGATTGCGGTAACGCAATGGCTGAAAAAACGCCTGCGGCTTGATGTTTCGCTAGAAAAAACGAGGGTAGTTGACACCAGACGGAGCTATTCTGAATTTCTCGGATTCAAAATCCGACTACGCAAAAAGGGGAAAAAAAGTACGTCGTTCAATCGCACATGTGCGATAAAGCATACAAAAAGGTTAAAGTCAGCCTGACTAAACAAGTCAGAAATATCAAATTTCCCAGAAAAGGACGTGGAGAAGCCGGGGAAGTACGGCTGTTCAACTCCATGGTTATGGGAATCCAGAACTACTATCAGTTAGCTACTGACATCAGCATAGACTGCGGTGATATTGGCAGGGCTGTTAATACAGTTCTCAAAAACAGGCTGAAAACTGGAAAATCGCACCGCCTGAAAAAGGAAGGCCGTGACCTGACCAAAATGGAACTCCAACGATATGGGAAATCGGAACAGCTAAGATATATAGCACAATCTAAAGAACCGATTTATCCAATAAGCTATGTTCAATGCAAAAATCCAATGAGCCAGCGGCGAAAAGTATGTGCTTACACAGCGGCAGGAAGAAGCGAAATCCATGATGATTTGCGGATAAACACTTCCCTATTGCTACAGCTTATGAGAGCGCCTACATACAGCCGCAGTACAGAGTATGCGGATAACCGTATCTCACTGTTCTCCGCTCAATGGGGAAAATGTGCGGTAACGGGAAAGAAATTTCAGTGTATATCAGAAATTCACTGCCATCACAAGAAGCCAAAAGGAATTGGAGGCAGAGATAAGTATGAAAATCTGGTATTGGTGCTTGCACCAGTACATGAACTGATACACGCAATTGATGAGGACACTATTCGTTCTTATCTCACCGCTCTTAAATTGATACTTCACAGCTCACAAAGCTGAACAAACTGCGAACATTGGCAAAAAGGGAAACCCATTGATTTGGAGAAGCCAAATCTTACGAATAATTCTCATAATGGTATGACTAAGGAGACTAAGAAATCTGTTTGATTGATGGAACGCCGGATGCGGTGAAAGTCGCATGTCCGGTGTGAAGCGGGGAAAAGCTGGAGATAACTTCAAAGGCTTACCTATCGCTATTTCCATCTGACCTTGCCACCTACGGCAGCGAGGCGAAAAAGCTGTTGCAGGATTTGCAGAGTCGCAACGAGAGAATGTTCCTTTTGACCTTTTTGGTGCTGAATACAGCGGACAATCCCCGTCAGCTGGGTAACAACATCTTTCAGGCAGGCTCCATTGCCCAGAAGTATAACTGTCAGCTGACCAGGCTGGACTTCCAGCAGGAAGAAGGGCTGATGAGCTGTCTGCCTCTGGGTCTCAATCAGATTGAGATTCAGCGAGGACTGACCACCAGTTCCACAGCCATTTTTGTGCCGTTTACCACTCAGGAGCTGTTCCAAAACGGGAAAGAAGCTCTGTACTACGGCATCAATGCCCTGTCCAACAACCTTATCATGGTGGACAGAAAGCTGCTGAAAAACCCCAACGGCCTGATTCTGGGTACGCCGGGTTCCGGTAAGTCCTTCAGCGCAAAACGAGAAATTGCCAACTGCTTTTTGCTTACCAGTGATGATGTTATTATCTGTGACCCGGAAGCGGAGTACGCACCTCTTGTTGAGCGTCTGCATGGGCAGGTCATCAAGATCTCACCTACTTCCACCAACTATATCAATCCGATGGACCTGAACCTCAACTATTCGGACGATGAAAACCCGCTGTCCTTAAAGTCCGACTTTATCCTCAGCTTGTGTGAGCTGATCGTGGGCGGTAAGGAGGGCTTGCAGCCGGTGCAGAAAACCATCATTGACCGTTGTGTACGTCTGGTTTACAACGAATATCTCAATGACCCCAAGCCGGAGAATATGCCCATCTTGGAGGACTTATATAATCTCTTGCGGGCGCAGGATGAAAAGGAAGCCCAGTACATTGCAACGGCGTTGGAAATCTATGTAACGGGTTCGTTGAATGTGTTCAATCATCAGAGCAATGTGGATATTGATAACCGGATTGTCTGCTACGACATCAAGGAACTGGGCAAGCAGCTCAAGAAAATCGGTATGCTGGTGGTACAGGATCAGGTGTGGAACCGCGTTACCATCAACCGTGCCGCTCACAAGTCTACCCGCTACTACATCGACGAGATGCACCTGCTTTTGAAGGAGGAGCAGACCGCCGCCTATACGGTGGAAATCTGGAAGCGATTCAGAAAATGGGGCGGTATTCCGACAGGTATCACACAGAATGTCAAAGTGCGCCCAGATAGGGCGCTGTGCAAAGCAGTCTAAGGTACTGCCGCACACGGCAGTGTGCGAAACAATCTGCCTTACCGACTAAGGAGAAATCCTTTACGGGAACAGCGCATGGCAGAAAAAGGAATAGTCACCAAAGGACTTAGGTGCGACTGTTTCCTAATGTTAAGAAGATATGAGGATAAGATTGGGTTTATCGAATGCAAGGTTCCAGTTCCTGTTTTTTGCAGGTGTGGGAAAAGTCCTGAAACCCATGTCATAACGCTGTCACGTCATCTTTCACGGCGGGACAACTGCCAACACGTTATGAAACAGGCGTGAGAACACGTCACAACGAACCGAAAGCATATCCGACAATCTTCACTAACCTATGCACAGTGCTAACTGGGGATTGCCTAAGTCCGGCTCATTTGCCGGATATGGTAACGGAGGCTCCATAGTAGTTTGAGAACCCTGAATTGACAGGGAATGCCGTAAATTCGAGGCGGGAAAGCCGCTTACATGGCGAAGGGAGCCAGTTAGTAACATCTAAAATGTAAGAATGAAAGGGAGGAGAAACCTCAATGAAACCAACATCTGAAATTTTAGAGCGTATTGAAAAGTGTTCCAGCGAACACAAAGACGGCGTATTCACAAGACTTTACAGATACTTACTTCGTGAAGATATTTACTACGCCGCCTATCAGAAACTTTATGCAAACAAAGGTGCAACAACACAGGGTATCGACGACGATACCGCAGACGGTTTCAGTGACTTCTATGTAAAAGAGTTAATCCAGTCATTAAAGGATGGAACCTACAAGGCTAATCCTGTAAGGCGTGAGTATATTCCAAAGAAAAACGGAAAGCTCCGTCCGCTGGGTATCCCGTCTTTCCGTGACAAGCTCCTGCAAGAAGTTGTCAGAATGATTTTAGAAGCTATCTATGAACCTGTCTTTGACAGCCATTCCCACGGTTTCAGACCGGGCAAAAGCTGTCATACCGCACTCCGTCAGATTTCTTCTGACTTCACGGGCGTGGTTTGGTTTATCGAGGGCGATATTCAAGGTTGTTTTGATAACATCAATCACGAAAAACTGATTGAAATTTTGAGCAGGAAAATCAAGGACAGTCGTTTTCTGAACATCATTCGCCAGTTTTTGAAAGCTGGGTATATCGAGAATTGGAAGTACAACGCCACTTACAGCGGTTCCCCGCAGGGGGGTATCTGTTCTCCGATACTTGCAAATATCTATCTGAATGAGCTGGACAAGAAGTTTCGGGAAATCGCAGAACGCTTTGATAAGCCGAGGTCTGCATATCAGACACCGGAATATCATGCGGCAAGCAAAGAATTAAAAAGACTGTCTTATTGGATTGACCATACCGCTGATGAAGCGGCAAGACAAGAACTGATTGACCAGCATAGGGCACAGAAGAAAGCTATGAGAAATCTGCCCTGCAAACCTGCCGACAATAAGAAATTTACTTTTGTCCGTTATGCGGACGATTGGCTGGCAGGCGTGTGCGGCACAAAAGCGGAATGTGAAGACTTGAAAGCCGAAATCGCTGAATTTCTAAGCACAGAGCTGAAATTAACTCTAAGCGAGGAAAAGACGCTGATAACGCACAGCTCCGAAAAAGTCCGTTTCATTGGCTATGATATTTGTGTCCGCAGAAATCAGGAAGTCAAAGGTCACAGAATGAAAAACGGAACGTGGAGAAAATCCCGTACCCTGCACATGAAAGTTGCCCTGTCTGTTCCCCATACGGAAAAGATTGAGAAATTCATGTTTGCAAAGAAAGTCATTCGCCAAAAGGAAAACGGGGAGTTTCAGCCGATACACCGAGCCGGACTTCTCAACCTTGCGGATTATGAGATTGTGGAACAGTACAATGCCGAAGCAAGAGGATTATGCAACTATTACAATCTGGCTTGTGATTATCACACGCTGGACTACTTCTGCTATCTCATGGAGTACAGTTGCTTAAAGACGATTGCCAACAAGCATAAAACCAGTATCCGCAAAATCATTCGCCAGTATAAAGACGGGAAAACCTGGTCTGTCCCTTATGAAACCAAAACAGGGACAAAACGTGTTCGCCCTGTTAAAATCGCAGACTGTAAGCGTGGCGAAGCGAGTGACATCATTTATCAAAGAAAGAAATATAGCTGGAAAACCACTATCAGACAACGGCTCAATGCCAGAGTTTGTGAATTATGTGGGTGTAAAGAAGCCGATTTGTATGAAGTTCACGTCATACGGAACTTAAACGAGTTGGGTAATTCTGATTGGGAAACCGTGATGAAAAAGAAGCGGAGAAAAACGCTTGTTGTTTGCAGCAAGTGCCATGAAAGAATACACAGACACTAATCAATACGTCAATTACTAATGGGGAGCCGGATACTTCGAGAGGAGTAAGTCCGGTTCCGAGGGAGGGTGTAGGAAACCTGCCGCCAGCGGCGGCAAGGCGCCTTTACCCTACCCTACGACCTTTTGAGCAGCCGCGAGGTGGAAAATATCTTTGAAAATTCCGACTTCGTGTATATGCTCAACCAGGCAGGCGGAGACCGTCAGATCCTCGCCAAGCAGCTGGGTATTTCCACACACCAATTATCTTATGTGACCCACTCCGGTGAGGGCGAGGGCCTGCTGTTTTATGGCTCTATAATCCTGCCTTTCGTGGATCACTTCCCGAAGAACACCGAGCTTTATCGCATTATGACCACCAAACCCCAGGAACTGAAAAAGAAGGAGGATGAATGATAATGAACCCCAACATTTTGAATAAAAATCCGCTGATGTTTTTTGACAGGGCGGTAAATGCCCAGCGCAGCCAGTTGCTTACAGTCATGGCCGATGCGGTAAGTGAGTGTCGCACGGCGGCAGATCAGGCAGCCGAACTGAATGAGACCGGCCAGGTGGGGCTGCTCCGTCTGGCAGAGGTCTGGAGCGCCATCCGTGCCAAGGAAGGCATGGGCGGTCTGGTTCTGGAAGGAACCGAAGCGAAGATCCTGTCCGATGTGGTGGCACAGTTTTATGCCTACCTGTCCGGCAGTATGTTCAACGATCCTGTGGGAATGGCCATTTATGCAGAGCTGCACTACATGATGTCCTCCCTCATGCTGGGTGAATGGTTTGAATAAGGAACCGCGCCTGCGCTTTACTGATGAGGAACGGTCTGACCCTGCACTGGAAAAGCCGATACGTAAAGCGGAGAAAGCTGCGGCCAGAGCAGATAAGGCGCAGGCCAATAGCCCAAAGAAAAAGGTCAGGCAGACGGTCATTGACCCAGATACCGGAAAAAAAGACCTCGAAGCTGACCTTTGAGGACAAGAAAAAGCCACCCTCCAAAGTTTCTCAAGGAGTCAGGAAGCTCCCGTCCATCTGGTTGCGGGCAAGCTCCACAAAGAGATCCGGGAAACAGAGCAGGACAATGTGGGCGTGGAAAGCGCCCACAAGTCCGAGGAGGCGGTGGAGACCGGCGCTTATCTGGTGCGGGAGGGCTACCGCAGCCACAAGCTGAAGCCGTACCGCAAAGCAGCCCAGGCAGAGCGCCAACTGGAAAAGGCAAATGTAAATGTCCTGTACCAGAAATCTTTGCAGGAAAATCCTCAGTTTTTCAGCAATCCTCTTTCCCGCTGGCAGCAAAAGCAGGCCATCAAAAAGCAGTATGCCGCCGCCAAGCGTACCGGTCAGACTGCCGGAAATACCGCCCAGGCTGCGTCCAAAACCGGAAAAGCCGCAAGGACGGTAAAAGAAAAGGCACAGCAGGCAGGGGCATTCATTATGCACCACAAAAAGGGCTTCCTGATCGCAGGGGTTTTGTTCCTCATTGCCTGTATGTTGATGAATACCATGTCCTCTTGCTCCATGATGGCGCAGAGCATCGGTTCCGTTCTCTCCGGCACCACCTATCCGTCAGATGACCCGGAAATGCTGGCGGTGGAGGCAGATTATGTAGCCAGAGAATCCCAGTTGCAGGAGGAAATTGACAACATCGAAAGCAGCCATCCAGGGTATGACGAGTATCGCTATGACCTTGGCATGATCGGCCATGACCCTCATGAGCTGGCGGCATTTCTCTCTGCTGTCTTGCAGGGCTATACCCGGCAAAGCACCCAGGCAGAGCTGGCGCGTGTGTTTGCAGCACAGTATCAGCTGACGCTTACCGAGGAAGTGGAGATCCGCTATCGCACGGAGACCTCCACCGACCCGGAGACCGGCGAGACCACCTCAGAAGAAGTCCCCTATGAGTATTACATTCTGAATGTGAAACTCACCAGCAAGCCCATTTCCGCTGTGGCGTCGGAGCTATTGACCCCGGAGCAGATGGAAATGTATCCGGTCTACCGACAGACCACGGCAATAAGCCGCTGTTGTTTGGCGGCGGTTCCCCTGATACCAGCGGCTCGGAAGATTTGTCCGGTGTGCAGTTCATTAACGGCACCCGCCCCGGCAATCCGCAGCTGGTGGAACTGGCGAAAAGTCAGGTGGGCAATGTGGGCGGTTATCCCTACTGGAGCTGGTATGGCTTTGACAGCCGCGTGGAATGGTGCGCCTGCTTTGTATCCTGGTGCTATAACCAAGCAGGAAAAAGTGAGCCGCGCTTTGCAGGCTGTGAGTGGCAGGGTGTTCCGTGGTTCCAGTCTCATGGACAGTGGGGCGCACGAGGATATGAGAACATTGCCCCCGGTGATGCCATTTTCTTCGATTGGGATCTGGATGGTTCCGCAGACCATGTGGGAATCGTTGTCGGCACCGACGGCAGCCGAGTTTATACCGTGGAGGGAAATTCCGGCGATGCCTGCAAGATCAAAAGTTATGACCTGAATTATCAGAGTATCAAGGGCTACGGCCTAATGAACTGGTAACAGAGATTTTTTAGAAGGAGTGATAGACGATGGCAAAGAACAAAATTGAACGCATTGACCAGGAGATTACAAAGGTCCACGAGAAGATCGCAGAATATCAGGAAAAGCTCAAGGCGCTGGAGGCACAGAAAACTGAGGCAGAAAATCTGGAGATCGTTCAGATGGTGCGCGCACTGCGTATGACCCCGGCCCAGCTGAGCGCCATGCTGTCCGGTGGCACAGTTCCCGGCAGTTTGGCTGATGACAACAACAAACAGGAGGAAAACAGCTATGAGGAATAAACGATTGCTCCGAACACTTTCCGCCTTTTGCCTGACGCTGGTTCTGGCATTGGGCTTTACCGTTCCCGCTTTTGCCCAGGGCGCAGCTCCGCCCCCGGCAGAGGATACCACCAATGACAGCAATGTGATGGTGGAAGAAACGGAAAAAGCACCTCCGCTGACCCCGGATGGCAACGCCGCTCTGGTGGATGATTTTGGTGGCAACAAGCAGCTCATTACCGTTACCACCAAGGCAGGCAACTATTTTTATATCCTGATCGACAGGGCCAACGAGGATAAAAAAGACTGCTGTTCACTTTTTGAACCAGGTGGATGAAGCGGATCTGATGGCGCTGATGGAGGATGGAAAAGCCAAAGAGGAGCCGCCTGCGGTGTGCAGCTGTACGAAGAAATGTGAAGCAGGGGCAGTCAATACGGCCTGTCCGGTCTGTGTAACTGATAAGAGTAAATGTACGGGAAAAGCACCGGAACCTCCGGCAGAAACACCGGAGCCGGAAAAAGAGAAGCCTGCCGGACTGAACCCGGCTGCGCTGATCCTTCTGCTGGCTCTGCTGGGCGGCGGTGGCGTATTTGCCTACTTGAAGCTCGTTAAGAACAAGCCTAAGACCAAGGGCAATGACAGTCTGGATGATTATGATTATGGCGAGGAAGATTCCGAGGAATGGGAAACCGAGGATGAGGAGTCGGACGAACCTGACGCTGACGGGGGCAGCGCAGAAAATGATGACGAGGACAGCGTGAAATGACCCGTTTCACAGACAGTCCCTATGAACGAATGATGACACGCAGGCCGGAGGGCGGGAAGGAAACTTCCCGTCCTCCCTCTTTGCCCCTAAGCCACCCCTGTTATGGCTGCGGGAATTATGGAAGTCCCTGCGTAGGTATTTGCCATCGTGAGATGGAACGCTGGCTCAAAGAAAGGAAACGAAAAAAATGAGTGTTCTGATTATATTTATCAAGCTGATTGCTGTTTTTGACCTGCTTGTGATTGCTGTGTATTTTGGCGGCGACATTCTTTCTACCATGTTAAACAAACTTCGGAGAAAAGCAAAACAGGAAGATTCCTTTGACTTTTCTCAGGATGCCGTGATGGTTTCATTGTCCATAGATTCTATCCGTCAGCTTTATTCCGGTGACGCGGCAGATTTTGTGGAAGAAAAGATCCTGCCAAATGCGGAGAAAACAATGGCCGTTTTGACGGAACAAGAACAGACGGCGGCTCATCTGCTCTTATCCGCTCTGATCGGTTTTCTTGCAGCAGAAGCTCCTATGGATGAACAGAGCTTTCCTTTGATGATGGAACTTCTGAACTGCATGGAAGGGGAAAAAGAAGATGGTTGTCAGGATGCAGTAGATAGTTTGCTTGAAGATGCCGCCTGCAATACCCGCCGTCACGAAGAATATTACAGCAATTATCAACGCTACCAGCTGATGCAGGTGGATAAAACCCGTGTCATTTTGGCTTGCCGTATCATCATCAATGACCTGCTGGGGAAACTGTACCGCTATGACTACCGGTTCGGCTATGACCTGCTGCTGGATGAGGAAAACAGCATAGAGAAAAAACTGCACACATCTGTGCGGGAAGAATGGGAGGATGAAGATTATGAATTTAGTAATCGCTGAAAAGCCGTCGGTTGCCCAGAGTCTGGCTGCCGTGATCGGCGCGACTGTCCGCAAAGACGGCTATCTGGAGGGAAACGGCTGGCGTGTCAGCTGGTGCGTGGGACATCTGGCCGGTCTTGCGGATGCAGACAGCTATGACCCCAAGTACGCCAAGTGGCGATATGATGACCTGCCGATTCTGCCGGAACATTGGCAGATGGTGGTGGACAAAGATAAAAAGAAACAGTTTGATGTTCTCAAAAAGCTGATGAACGCCCCGGATGTGACGGAGGTGGTAAATGCCTGTGATGCCGGACGCGAGGGCGAGCTGATCTTCCGAAGTGTCTATGAGCTGGCAGGCTGTCAAAAGCCGATGAAAAGGCTCTGGATTTCTTCGATGGAGGACTCCGCCATAAGGGAGGGCTTTGCAAACCTGCGCCCTGGTGCAGATTATGACGGACTTCGTGATGCTGCCCTCTGCCGTGCCAAGGCCGACTGGCTGGTGGGGATCAATGCCACAAGGCTTTTTTCCGTGCTGTATCACCGCACACTCAACATCGGGCGCGTTATGTCCCCAACGCTGGCACTCATTGTCCAGCGAGAAGCTGAGATCGACACCTTTAAGCCGGTTCCCTTTTATACCGTGGCGCTGGAGCTGCCCGGTCTTACTGTATCCGGGGAGCGCATGAGTGGCCGAGCAAGCGCTAAGCAGCTGAAAGAAACCTGTCAGGGTGCAGCTGCCACAATCAAAAAGGTGGAGTGCAAGGAAAAGTCCGAAAAGCCGCCTGCCCTCTATGACCTGACTACTCTGCAAAGAGATGCCAACCGCCTGCTTGGATTTACAGCCCAGCAGACCCTGGACTATTTGCAAAGCCTGTATGAAAAGAAGCTCTGCACCTATCCCCGTACTGACAGCCGCTATCTGACCAGTGATATGGCAGACAGCCTGCCGGTGCTGGTGAATCTGGTTGCCAATGCTATGCCGTTTCGCAAAGGGATCGCCATTACCTGTGATTCGCAGACGGTCATCAACGATAAGAAAGTAACCGACCACCACGCAGTAATCCCTACCAGAAATCTCAAGGATGCAGACCTTTCTGCCCTTCCTGCGGGAGAAAAAGCGGTGCTGGAGCTGGTGGCCCTGCGTCTGCTGTGCGCCGTAGCCCAGCCCCATATCTATTCGGAAACCGTTGTGATTGCAGCTTGTGCCGGTGGGGAGTTTACCGCCAAAGGAAAAACGGTGAAGCACCCCGGATGGAAGGCACTGGAGGACGCTTACCGTGCCAAAATGAAGGATGCGGAGCCGAAAAAAGAGAGCGCAGAGAAAGCCCTGCCGGAGCTGACTGAAGGACAGACCCTTTCGGTTGCTGCTGCAATCGTCAAAGAAGGCAAAAGCAGTCCGCCCCAGCACTTTACGGAAGACACCCTATTGTCCGCGATGGAGACTGCCGGAAAAGAAGATATGCCGGAGGAGGCCGAGAGAAAAGGTCTGGGGACACCGGCCACCCGTGCCGGTATTTTGGAAAAGCTGGTATCTGCCGGTTTTCTGGAACGAAAAAAGAGCAGGAAAACGGTGCAGCTTCTCCCTTCCCACGATGCAGTCTCCCTGATCACCGTCCTGCCGGAACAGCTGCAATCGCCGCTTTTGACTGCCGAGTGGGAGTACCGCCTGGGCGAAATCGAGCGCGGGCAGCTTGCCCCGGAGGAGTTTCTGGACGGGATCAGCACTATGCTGGGAGACCTGGTGGGAACTTATCAGGTCATCAAGGGAACCGAGTACCTGTTCACTCCGCCCCGTGAGGTGGTGGGCAAATGCCCTCGCTGCGGCGGTGAAGTTGCAGAACTGCAAAAAGGCTTCTTCTGTCAGAATGATTCTTGCAAATTTGCAATCTGGAAAAATAACAAATGGTGGGCTGCCAAGAAAAAACAGCCGACCAAGGCTGTGGTGTCTGCGCTGCTGAGGGATGGCCGTGTCCGTGTGACGGGGCTATATTCGGAGAAAATCGGCAAGACCTACGATGCCACTGTGGTTTTGGAGGACGATGGACAGTATGCCAACTTCAAGCTGGAATTTGACCAGCGGAAAGGAGGCAGCCGATGAATCTCTTTAGTGGAACGGGAAACCATTCTCCTCTATAACCAGGCAGAACCAATGGCTGAGGTCTACACCCACGATCCCCGCCTGATGGAGAAGCTGGAACTGCTGGCAAAAAGCACCCCGACCAGTTCACTCGAAAGGACGCCCATAACTTTACCGTCCCCAAGCGGTGTGTATCAGTCAGGGGCCATACAGTGCAGAACGCCGCAAAGCTGCCAGTGAGCGTGCGAAAGCTGCCGGATACCAGCCCCCTGTGAGAAAGTCCAGCAGTTAAAGGCACATGGCAGAGAATGTATTTGAAGCAGTCAAGCAGTCGGTCAGCACCAGAGAAGCGGCAGAGTTTTATGGGATAAAAGTCAGGCGAAATGGCATGGCCTGCTGTCCTTTTCACGATGATAAGAACCCCAGCATGAAGGTAGACCAGCGGTTCCACTGCTTTGGCTGCGGTGCAGATGGGGATGTGATCGACTTTACTGCAAAGCTCTTTGACCTCTCTCCAAAAGAAGCGGCGGAGAAATTGGCACAGGACTTTGGCCTGATCTATGATAGTCAGGCCCTTCCCCGCAGGAGGTATGTCCGGCAGAAAACCGAGGCACAGAAGTTTCGGGAGGACCGACAACGGTGTTATCGCGTACTGTCCGATTACTACTATCTGCTGAAAAAATGGGAGGCCGATAATTCGCCCAGGACAGCAGAGGAGGAACCGCACCCCCGCTTTGTGGAAGCGATCCAGAAGAAAACCTATGTAGAGTACCTGTTGGACCTTTTTCTTTATGAAAGTGAAGAAGAACAAAAGGCATGGATTGCAGAACACACAGCAGAAATCACACACTTGGAAAGGAGATTGAAAATCATGGATGAGAACAAACCCACCAACCGAGAGCGGATAAGGGAAATCACAGATGGCATCGAGCAGGGTATCAAGGAACTGTTCGAGAGCGAAAAGGTATATGCGCTATCTGTCCGTCATGTCCCGCTTCCACCGCTATTCGGTAAACAATACCATGCTCATCTATATGCAGAAGCCGGACGCCACGCTGGTGGCCGGATACAACAAGTGGAAAAATCAGTTTGAGCGCCATGTGAAGCGGGTGAGCATGGCATTACCATCATCGCGCCCACACCGTTCAAGAAAAAGATCGAGGAACAGAAACTGGACCCGGACACCAAGGCTCCGATTTTGGATAAAGACGGAAAGATCGTCACAGAGGAAAAAAGAAATCGAGATCCCCATGTTCCGCCCGGTCAAGGTCTTTGATGTGAGCCAGACTGATGGGAAACCTTTGCCGGAGCTTGCTTCCTCCCTTTCCGGAAATGTACCAATTATGAGGCATTCATGGAGGCCCTGTGCCGTAGTGCGCCGGTGCCAATCACTTTTGAAGCAATGGCCGCCGATACGGACGGCTATTTTTCTGCCGATCATCAGAAAATCGCCATTCGTCAGGGTATGAGTGAGGTGCAGACGGTTTCGGCCACAGTTCACGAGATTGCTCACACGAGATTGCCCAGAAAAAGCTCCATGACCCTAAAAAATATGAAGTGCTACCGTCATGGAAGGTTGTGCTGGAGAGTGAAGGTGGAACCAAGCATGATTTCAAGCTGGATTTTGCCACAGAAAGAGAAGCTGAACAGTTTGCTTCTGATATGGATTGGCGCTATGTGGACGAAAATCAGTTTGAATGGCGTCTTGCAGTTGAGGAAGATCCAACCGCAGAAAAACAGGCAATCAAAAAAGATCGTCACACGGAAGAAGTGGAGGCTTTATACCCATGTTTTTATAATGTTGATCTTTTAAATTATTTTCCATAAATCCTCACTTTCTTGTAAAAAAGATGAGCATTATCAGATACGCTATTATCAGGTTTTCCCCTCGAATGGGAAAACGGAAAGGAGCGCATTTGATATGCAAATAAACTATTTAGATGCTATTTCATCAGTTCTCAATATGATGAAACAGCCAGACAGTGCATGTAAAAATATAGACATGCACAGAACCTGTTATGCTACACTCTTCAAGTACCTGATGGATAAGGGCATTCCTTTTTCAATGGATGCCGCACTGGACTGGCTTGAGATTAAAAAACGGGAAATTTCCTATGAGACGTGTTCTCAATATAGAAATGCCCTGTTCCGCCTCGAGCATTACCTGCTCTTTGGAGATATCAAAAGTTCTTTCTGCCGCTCAGAAGACAGTTTTTTCTGCCGGAGCGGAATATCGGAATCCTTTTTTCGCCTGACATATGAGCTGGAAGAATACTATGCGACCACACAGAATCCCTGCTATTACCATACGTATTCTGTTGCCATCAAGGAGTTCTTCAGGCTTGCTACTTCCCTGGGAGTTACAGAGCCAGAAGCAATAACCATAGATACTCTTATCGAATACTGGAATACTTACTGCAAATCCTGTAAATCTCTTGCCAGACGTCAGAACGCCGTATGTGCCATGACAGCACTTATGAAATATCTTCACCGCAGAGGTGATGTGCCAGAGTGTTACCAGCGGGTTCTTTTTGGTGAGAACGTTGAAATACTGCTTGAGATGAGACTTTCTAAAACAGGTACCGCATTTCATCCGAGTATACCTCTCGCTCTTAAAGCTGATGAATATTTTGACGCTTTGGACGATTGGAAATACATGAAATCATCAAAAGCTGTTTATCGCAATGATTTCACATGGTATTTCATGTTCCTGGAACTTAACCATCTGGAACACTCGGCAGAAACTGTGACATCATGGATAGATATACTCCCGGATTGCCCGAATCAGATCAAAGCCAGCAGTTCCGGATCAGCTCATCGTTCACACACTATCAGAATGTTTGAAAAGTATCTCCAGGGCATAATGGAATCCAATATAATCGCTGAGCCGATGCGTGCATCTGCTCAGCTTCCATCATGGAGCAAAAGCATCCTTGATGGTTTCATAGAAAGCCGCAGGCGGGATGGAATGACCGATAAGACACTTACCATGTGCAGGGCAGCCGGATGCAGTTTTTTCAAATATCTTGAAGATAATGGAATAGATAATCCAGTCTCCATAACACCCGATGTGGTTAAAGCATTTCATAACCATGATGTCCACTCGACCCCGGAAAGTAAAAATGCATATGGAACCAAGCTTCGTCAGCTTCTACGGTACATGGCTGACCAGGATCTGATTTCACCAACACTTGCTTTTGCAGTATCTGCAAGCTGTGCGCCTCATCGCAGCATAGTTGATGTTCTGAGCGATGCTATGGTCGAGAAAATATATGAATATCGTGAGAAAGCTTCTACTCCCATGGAGCTCAGGGACACAGCCATGGTCATGCTTGGACTTCGAATGGGTATCAGGGGAGCAGACATCCTAAAGCTTCAGGTAAATGATTTTGACTGGAAAAACAAAACTGTTTCCTTCATTCAGCAGAAAACAAGCAAAGCAATAACGCTTCCAGTCCCAACGGATGTAGGTAATTCAGTATATAAATACATCATGAATGGACGTCCGGAATCGGCTGTCACAGGCAACGGTTATATATTTATCCGCCATCAGGCACCATATATTCCGCTTAAAGTTACAACGGCGTGCCGTGGAGCTTTAAAAAGAATACTTGCTGAATATGGATTTGAATTATCTGCTGGTCAGGGCTTTCATATGACACGAAAAACATTTGCCACAAGAATGCTTCGGGCAGACAACAAACTTGATGATATTTCCAATGCTCTCGGACATGCACGTCAGGAAACAGCAGAGGTATATCTTGAACGTGACGAAGATAAAATGAGGCTCTGCCCTCTGGAATTTGGAGGTGTTTTATCATGACATACATTTTTGAGAGCGGTCTGGCACATCATATCGAAGGACTTATACAGCAAAAACGAGCTGATGGATATGCCTATAATTCCGAAGAAAAGCTATTAAAACGCTTTGATACCTTTTGCGTACAGAATTATCCGGAACTGACAACAGTCACCTATGAAATGGCAGCCAAATGGTCAGAAGCCAGACCGGGCGAAGGAGATGCCTATCATAATCGCCGTATGTCGATGGTGAAGGTGCTGAGTGAATATATCCTTTCCCTTGGTCAGGAAGCATACATTCCTAATTTTTTCTGCAAGGCTTACCGTCCGGTTCTTTACATTCCATCAAAAGAGGAAGTTAAGGAACTGCTACAGAAAATGGATATCCGCACGTCTCATAATTCAGAGCAATTTAGACTCGATAGAGAGTGCAAGATTCTTTTTCTCCTATATTTTTGCTGCGGTCTGCGTCTGTCAGAAGGGCGATTGCTAAAATGGGAGCACATAGACCTGGATAAAGGAATCCTTACTGTCCTTGGCTCAAAGGGTAACAAAGATCGCCTTGTATATCTTCCGCAGGATAGCCTTCCGGTACTTAAAAACTATAAAGAACGTCAGGAAATGCTTTTCCCCGGAATTGACTGGGCTTTTCCGGGAAAAGATCCACATAAGCCTGTTTCGTGCTCTGGAGTAGAATCGAGTTTTAACCGCCATTGGGCCATGCTTCCGGTTGCCAGGACAGTTGATAAACATCCGACACCCCACTGTTTACGCCATGCTTATGTAGTAGAGAGATTTAATGAGTGGATGCATCAGGGAATTGATACAAACACTATGCTCCCATATTTAAGCAGATACCTTGGACACAAAAGTCCTGATGAAACGTATTATTACTATCATCTTGTAGAAAAGGCATTTGATACTATCCGAGAGAAAGATTCAGTGTCTGGAAAGGTCATTCCGGAGGTGATTCCCTATGAAGAATAAATCAGCAAAGATATCGACTGACCAGCTGTTCTTTTCTCACACATGGAACTTTCTAAACATCGGTGTACAAGGGGTACAAACAAGATAAAATAGAAATGAGGGGCGATAGAGCGGAAATGTCAGATTTTCCACTCTATCTGAACACGGTCGCTGGTGGCCTTGGGCGTAGATATCAAACCATCGGCGGCTTTTCTTTGTCGTCAAAATCTATGCTCTCAATAGGATAACTTCTTTATCTGCTGGGGCGATATGGTTTCAACACTCAATTCAGCGATTGCCTTTGAAATGGTCTGGCGTCGGGTGTCCAGTTCTTCAATTTTTTTGTTAGCGTAGGCAAGCAAGGTCGCATTGGCTCCGGTCAGCGTATCCAGCAGCTTTTCAATTTCTGCCTCCACCTGTGCCAGTTCCACTTGATAGGCTGTCAGTTTCGGATTGACTTTTTCCTCCCTGCCGTGGAGTATCTGAAAGTCTTTGAATTTCTCCTGCATGGCCGAGAAAATGAATTGCTCAAATTCTTCTTTGCGGATTTTCCCGCAGCCCGGACAGCCTTTATTTTCCGTCCGTTTGGTACAGCGGAAATACCCGGTGCTGTTTGGTACATGGGTGGCTTTCAGCGCATACCCACAATGCCCGCATTTGATTTTTCCGGCCAGCCAAGTATTTTTCGGTTTCCGTCCCTGCTGGAAGGTGGTATTTGCCATAAGTTTTTTCCGGCATTTAAGCCATGTGTCAGAGGAAATGAGTGCTTCGTGTGGAGCGATAACAAGTATCTGGTCTTTTAAGCACCTGTCCTTGTCCTCCTTCACATCCCGCCCCTGATAGAGATAGCAGCCGTTTGTTCCGGCAAAGTCGGAAGCGTCATTGACAATCGCTGCACCCTGGCTCTTGAAAAATTCGTACAGCTCCAAATCGGCCTGTGCGTAAACGGGGTTTCTTAAAAGCTGGGAAAGAAATGTACGGAACATGGATTTGCCATAAATTTTTATGTCATGTTCCTCGAAGTATCGGGTAATATCTCCGAAGGAGGTTTCCGGTTCAGCGTACATTTCAAACATCAGCCGAACATGGTCGGCGGCTACGGGGTCGGCAACCATTTTCTTTGTGCGGATACCCTCTACCACAGTAGGCTCTAACTGATAACCGTATGGTGCCTGCCCGCTCATGTGGAAGCCTTTTAGGCACCGGGAATAGTAGGCGTCTGTGACACGCTTCTGAATTGTCTCACGTTCAAGCTGGGCGAATACAATGCAGATATTCAGCATGGCCCGGCCCATCGGGGTCGAAGTATCAAACTTTTCCGTGGAGGATACAAACTCCACATCGTACTCTTGAAACAGCTCCATCATCGTTGCAAAGTCCAGAATAGAGCGGCTTATACGGTCCAGCTTGTACACGATGACCCGCCGAACCTTTCCCTTGCGGATCTCGCCCAGCAGCTTTTGAAACTCTGGCCTGTCCGTATTCTTACCGGAATAGCCTTTGTCCTTGAATACCCGGCAGCTCCCACCTTTCAATTCATACTTGCAAAAGTCGATCTGACTTTCAATGCTGATACTGTCCTTGCGGTCTACTGACTGTCTTGCGTAAATACAATCTTCTCTGATAAATTCCATATTGGGCTCCTTTCCTTGTTGGAATGGAGCTACCAACCTTACAACTATATTATACCATCAGCAGCCCCGGACAACAATGTTGCGAATGATTAGGGAAATCTGTCCCCATATTTGCTGAACACCTCGTAAAGACAACGCTCAATTTCTTTTTTGCGCTGTTCTTTCTCCTTCGGGGGAAGTACCGGCGTGAGGCTTTCCAGCACAATAATCTTCCCTTGAAATGCGACAGACTTTGTTTCTCGTTCATAAGTGACAGCTTGCGTCATTGAAAACCTCCTTTGCGAAAGTTCGTGTATATGCCAGCCTTTCCCACTTGTCCCGTGGGGAAATGTCAAAAGACGGCACCCAGCAGGTGCCGCCCTTTGAGCTTTCTCCACTTCGGGTCAATGTGGTCCGAGGTCAGTAAGGACTGGAAAGGTACTTTTCTTTGGCGTCCTCCACGCTGTTGAGGTCGAATACTTCATAAAGCTGCCCCACAACACGCCGTATATCCTTCTTTGAAAATCCGCAGTCCTCCATTGCCATAATGACATAACCACGGCAGGCGTCATTGCTCCATTCGTCCGGTTCCAAGCCGGGGATCATTCCAAACGCATTTCCCATAAAGTGCTCCTTTTTTGAAAAGATGGGGAGCCACGCCGGATCGGTTAGCCTATCATCAGACAGCATTGCCGGGGGCTCCCCATAGGTTTTCACTTCATTTCAGACACACCGGACGGACATAGGCTTCATGCCCCATAGTATTTCAACTCTCCCCATTCTGATGGCAAGGCGTTCTCATTGCCTGCGACGGCTCACGGCTTGCAAGGCCGCTTCAACGCTCGGACTGTGACTAAACGCAAGTATCCGGGTTCTGCGCCTGTTCCGGTGGAGCCAGCCTTGCCCCACCTATGGCATGGACCTGTTCGCTCGCTCAGTTTTACAAAGACTGTATTCTCTGAAATCCGAGGTCATGGCGGGTCTGTCACACAGCGCGTTCCCCTTCGTATCCGGGTGTCTTTTTATTCAATTTTCAATCTGCATGAGGCTTGTCTGAACCTCGGGCCATTGTGACCCGAAGTGTTTTGCCTCTCATAAGCCATTTCATTTTCCGGCCTAAATCGGTACGCCTTACAAAGAATTTTTCAAAATTTTTTCTAAGCGCCGCAGACCTCGCTCGATTGCGACACGAACCACTTTTTCATGGACGCCCTCTGCCAGGGCAATGTCCTGTTTGGTCATGCCGAGAATGAAATGAGCATAAATCCGTTTTGCCTGTTTGTCCGGCAGATTGGCAATCGCTGCGTGAAGTTCCTGCATGGTCACTTTCCGCTCATACAGTTCATGGGGAGATAAGGCAACAAAGACAGCTTCATGCTCCAGCCCGTCATCCCGATCAAGGGAATAGTAGGCTTTGTGGCGGTATGTACGCAGCCGGTAGGCAGCCTCTTTACGATCAAACTCTTTGAACATTTCTGCAACTTCTTCCGATACTTCCATGAAGCAATCCGATGTATAGAATGGGTAATAGTCCCGCAAATTGATAATAGCCATATTGACCTCCGTTTCGGTTGTTGGTTGACGAGTGACCGAAACGAAGGCGGCGGGGAGCGACACTGGGGAATGACTTCGGGCCAACATGACCCGAAGCAGCCCCATAAGAACACAAAAAGCGCCCGGGCGGCATGAAGCCACACGGACGCATGAAATGACATAACAATTAAGGTTCCAACAAATTTCGCATACATAGCCGGAATAACCCGGAGGCGGAGCTATGCTTTTTTAACTGATGTAGGTCATGGGTACTATGAAAAAAGGCAAAAATAGACACGGCGGCAATCCTCCTATATGCCGCCGTGGATTTACACGGTGTTAGGTCGTCGTTGGTTTAGGATAGACGAAAAGAAACGGCGGCTCTGAAAATCAAAGCCACCGCTTCATGGGCGTGTGAATGTGTCTGCTTTACGACGGCTTTTTTTCTTTTGCCGTCGTGCGGCAGATTATTCCATATTTATGAAACTTGGTGCTTCGCAAATATATGGCGAGAAAAACCAGCGCCAATTCCCAAAAAGATCAATGCCGTTGGGATTGCCCATATCGCATACAGCATACCGTTGCTCATTTGTTCCACCGATAGAAGCGAAACAGCCAGAACATGGTAGACAGGAAGAAGCCCGACCAATCGGAACAATGGATTTGTTTCCGGGATCGGCAGCAAAACCGGGAACAGAAAAATTGCCATTGCCGCAACCAAAGCTACAATCTGATTTTTACTGATTGCAGACATCAACAATGTAATTCCTGTAACGCTGATGGTACAGGTAAATGCCAACAGGATTTGATATTTGAGCAGCGTCCCACAGGTGATATTAAAAGGGATAAATGCTTCAACATATTCGCTGGGAGCAAATAGAATACTGCAATTCAATCCTTCCGTTCCGTAAAAAGCACGCGCAAGAAATAAGTTAAAAGCTACTATCAGCGCAGTGGTGAGAATGGCGGTGAGAATGCCAGCTACTACCTTTGCAGTAGCACATTTGGTTTTTCCGTATTTGCTTGTCAATATGATATTGTCAACGCCTTCATACTCGCCGGAGAAAATCGGAGCAAGCATGATGATAACCGCAAGAGCAAGCGCGATAAAAACCCGCACCATGTTTTTACTTGTTGAAAGCCAACCATCTACATAGCCAATTTTGATTTCTTCATTACCGAACACATCGGAAACACTCAATCCGTTCCAATTTCCGTTCAGATCTGAAAATCGTGAAAAGGCTGCGGATTGCATGGCGTTTTGGTAAATATAGGCCGCATTCAACCCATGCAAATCTGATGTCGGCGCAAAATCAGACATCATTTGTCGCACTTTTTCATCGGTCAGGATTCCTTCATACTTTGCTGCGATTTCCTTGTCGATTTCTACTGCTGCTTTGCCGGAACCTTCACCGGCGTTCTGGTCAAAAGCGTATTTGTTTTGATAGGTGGAAAAAGAAAGCAAAGCAGAGAATAGAAGTATCCCGATAAGGGTAACCATAGATAAACGCTTGGAAAAAATCTTCCGCAGTTCAAAATAAATTAGTTTTTTCATTCTTCACAGCCTCCTTTGAAATAGAACAGGTACAAATCTTCCAAAGTAGGCTGTACCCTTACTGCATTTTCCATCGGCGGACGATCTCCAACAATCCGCAGGATTGTCTGGTTTTCGCTGGTATTCCGCAGATTGCTTGTATTATAGGAAGCCGCGTATTTTTCCGCATAGGCAGTCGGAACCGTACATTCCCATACTTGACCGTTGATTTCAGAAGTAATCTCCTGCGGATTTCCAAAATGAATGATTTGCCCGGACTTCATCATAATGATTTCCTCCGCGATAAACTCCACATCGGAAACAATATGCGTAGACAGGATTACAATGCGGTCTTTGGAAAAGGCACTAATCAAATTGCGGAAACGGACGCGCTCTTTCGGGTCAAGCCCCGCCGTCGGCTCGTCTAAAATCAAAATGCGGGGATCATTGAGCATGGCTTGTGCAATCCCTAAACGCTGTTTCATGCCTCCCGAAAAAGTTTTGATTTTGTGCTTACTTTCCTTTGATAAATCTACCGCTTCCAGCAGTTCTTTTGATTTCTTCCGCGCTGCCTTCTCGTCCAAGCCTTTTAGGGCAGAAACATATAGCAGGAAGTCAAACGCTGAAAAGTCCGGGTAATATCCGAAGTGCTGGGGCAAGTAGCCCAAGAGGCTTCGATAGCGTTCACCCAGCCCAACAGCATTTTTCCCATTCAACAGTATTTTTCCGGAAGTGGGATTTTGGATATTGCAAAGCAGCCGCATTAGCGTTGTTTTTCCTGCGCCATTTGCGCCCAGCAAGCCGTAGACACCATTAGCCAGAGTAATATTCAAATCGTCTACGGCGATTTTGGAACCGAACTTTTTTGTCAGTCCAACTGTCTTTAATTCCATAAAAAAGCTCCTTTCTCCATAGGGAGCAATAAAATACTCTCCATGTGTTTTCATGGAGAGTATAGCGGGTAAATATCTATTTTTATCTACAAGACAGGAGTTTTGAAGAAGGCGGAAACTTTTGCTCCCACTTCGGTATTTTCAATCCTCAGATAACCGTTATGGTGTTCACAAAGTAGCTTACAAATATATAACCCAAGTCCGAAATGCTCGGAATGGTTGCTTTCCCCTGTGAAGTACGGATTTGCGGCTTTTTGTAGGCTGTCTTTATCAAAACCATTCCCATCGTCCGATACGGAAAGCAGCAAACCGTTGTCATGCAAGGCGAAAGATATTGTTACCAAAGTACGGGCATACCGCACAGCATTAGAAATCAAGTTGTTGCATACCTGTGAGATAAATGCACTGTCAAGAGATAGCTGCAAAATAGGGATGTCATTTTGTAAAATCAACTCTTTTCCGTTTTTCGTACAAACGATTTTTGCGCTGTCATATAAAGAAGATACCAACGGTTGCAAGTCAATCAACTTGTAATCCGGCTGCGTATCTTCCATACGCCTAAGATTGCTCATACTGCTCACATAGTTTTCCATACGGGAAATATGCTTTCCCATTGTGGCGGCGGTTTCCGCCTTTTAGTACCGTCAGAGGGGTACGCAAATCGTGAGCAAAAGCGGCGTTGAGTGCTTTTCTTTCTTCAACTTGCCGCCACATTTTAGAGAAATTATCCGCAAGGGTTGTCCGCATGATTTCAAAGGACGCGCAAAGCTGCCCCAATTCATCGTTGCTGTCATAGTCGATTGAAAAGTCCAAATCATTGTTCGCTATTTTTTCAGAAGCCGCCCGCAGTTCAGCAAGCGGTTTTTTCAGTTTATTTTGTAAAACAATAGCGCAGCCGCTATGATACAGAATGCAGAATAAATAGGGGTGTAACGGTTGGCAACAAATCTAATATAGCAAGCAATTGTTCGTCTTGTTCGTTCAAGACAGGCAGCTCCTTATAAATATAAGTTCCTTCTCCCAAACGTTCCCCCTGTTCATTCGTCAAGTAGTATTTTTCGCCAGTATTAGGGTACTTTTCATTGATTTTATCGGCGACAGTT